>ERZ773178.416-NODE-416-length-52595-cov-7.288675_pt1 | contig 52595 bp, 47 predicted proteins | sample MGYA00580533_ERZ773178 | MGnify/ENA primary metagenome ERZ773178 (study PRJEB29015, sample SAMEA2737859) | human gut metagenome | biome: human gut; feature: human-associated habitat; material: faeces | place: China | collected 2012 ...
CTCACCATACGAGATTCTCTTGCATACATTAATACCAAAATAGCCGATACTTCTCGCGTAAAATATGTAGGGGATTCCCTCATAAGCCATTCCATAGCTTTTATTTCATTTTCACTGTAATAAATTGCTGACATAATACTTCTCCTTAGTCTATATTCTAATATCTTGTCTTACTACAAATCAGAATACTTAATTTTCCCAGAGTTAGTTCTTGGAATCTCTAATATTTTTCGAATATCTAATATCATTTCCGGCAATTTGAACACTTTAGCCAAAATTTCTAGCACTTTTTTCTTTTGATTAATATCAGTCAAAAAAACTATTAACCTATCATTTTTTTCAATACACACACAATTTATTCCCTGTCTATCCATCAAATAATTCTCCAATTCATCTAAGCTAACCCGCTTACCCATCATCTTCACAAAACGTTTCTTTCTTCCAACAATATAGTAAAAACCATCCTCATCAAAATATCCCATATCACCTGTTAATAAACATTCACCTTGTACATCGCCAATCTGCAAATCTAATGCATTTTTAGCATATCCCATCATTACATTAGGACCATTATATTGTAACTCTCCTATATGACCTGGATATTCTATTTTCTTTCCATTTTCATTTACAATGCATAATTCTCCATTAGGAATCGCTTTACCAATTGAACCTAGTTTTATCTTTGCAAATTCACTTGCTAAAAAGGATATTCTTGCTGTCGCTTCACATTGACCGTACATAACAATAAAGTTCTTTCCCTGATTAGTTGCATATTCTGCAAATAATGACTGTAGCTTCTTGGAAAGCTTACCACCAGCTTGTGTTAATGTTTTTAAGTGAGGCAAATTCCATTTACAAAAATTCATTCTCTCTAACAGCTGATATGTATATGGAACTCCACTTAAAGATGTTGCCTTATAGGTAATTGCCATTTTCCAGAATCTCTTATCTATTATAGAATTATTTATTACTAAAAGTGTTGCTCCCGACATAATATGAGTATTTATAATAGAGAGTCCATATGCATAACACATTGGCAATACAGTAATAGCACGTTCTTTCTCTGTAATATTCAGGTAATTTATTATCGAATGTGCATTCTCCATAAGATTACAATAACTTAATCGAACCATCTTACTACTACCAGTTGTTCCTGATGTTGATAGTAAAACTGCCAAATCCGGATGAAAAACACACATTTTTTCTTCTTTTTTCTTCCATAAACTATAACCAAGAAAACTAATACTTTTGCTGTATTGTTCAAAATTAATTTCTTCTGGTGCCCATATATAATATGGATCATAATTTGCATTTATTTCTACCATTAAATCTTTTTCCATTGAATACTCTAATAAAATTGGAATCAAACGTAATTCAATGAACGCAAGATAGCCTGTAATTGATCCTAATGTATTTTTACATAAGCACAACACAAGGTTTCTTTTACTACATATAACACGAATTCTATCTATATATGTCTGAATCTCTTCATAAGAAATTGCGTTTCCATTTTCATCAATCATCGCAATATTGGCTTTATTTTTTTCTAAATTCCACATATAAAACTTACCCTTCAATAACTTTATATTTTTCCATCTGTACTCTAATCTTTCTTTAGTAGATATGGGGATTACTCCCCATACCCCTACACAAAACTGTTAACAGTGCCTGACCCAAATGTGGTCAACTTAAGCCCCAAAGCCTTGATTTTTCAAGGCTATAGGGCTTTATTTTTTTGTAAAAATTTCTGATTTTTTTCTGAAAAAGACTTGACAAAAACCTCCAAAAGTGAGGTCGCTTTGCGACCTATTAATCAAGGGAAATGTCGTTGCAGCGACAAACTTAATCACACTTAGGAGGTATGTCTTATGAATCGAACCGACATATGCAAAAATATCATTCAATCCATTAAGAAGTATATCACAACCCCAGAAAAACTGGAACCTCATCGTGCGAAAAATCATTTTATTCGCAAACGAAAGCTTTCTCTTTTTCAAGTAATTATGTATCTGCTTTACACTTCAAAGGCCTCCATGTTTCAAAATCTTTCCCGTATTCGGGAAGATCTTGGAAGCCTTGATTTCCCCGACATTTCAAACAGGCTCTGTCAAAGGCTCGCCAATTTATTAACCCTGCCTTATTTAAAGAGCTCTACTATTTATCAGTTGATTTATTCTATAAGCAGCTCCCATCTCGTAAACTTTGGAATGGATATCATTTGTTTGCCATTGATGGTTCTAAAATAGAATTGCCTAATTCGAAATCGAATTTCGAGTTCTTTGGTGAAATGTTTGGATATCCTGATCCAAGCCGCCGTTTTACTATGGGACTTGGTTCCATTGTTTGTGATGTTCTTGATGATTATATTGTCCATGCTTCTTTTCAACGATATCTTGCATCTGAACGTTCCGCTGCCTTAGAGCATTTGCATAATTTAGAAGATTTAAATATCTATCAAAACAGCGTTGTAATCTTTGATCGTGGCTATTATTCTGAAGATATGTTTCGTTACTGTGTCGAGCATCAGCACCTTTGTCTTATGCGCTTAAAACAGAATTATAACATTGCTAAGAAATGCTCTGGAGACATAATCACGGTTCTTCCCGGCAACGAAAAAGACGGAACTGAGGATATCAGGATAAGAGTCATCGAAGTTATTCTCAATGATGGAACGAAAGAGTATCTTGCCACCAATCTTTTTGATTCACATATTTCTCAACAGATGTTCCGCGAACTTTACTTCTATCGCTGGCCAGTCGAAACAAAATATAAGGAATTGAAAAGCCGCCTTGCTATTGAAGAATTTTCCGGTGCAACGACCACTTCAGTGCTTCAAGAATTTTATATCAACGTACTTCTTTCAAACCTGTCATCTCTTATTAAAAATCAAGTTGATGAAGAAATTCAGATTACCGCTAAAAGTACGAATAAATATCGATACCAAGCAAACCGAGCATTTATTATCGGACGTGTCAAAACAATAGTTCCCAAAATCCTGTGTAATCTTTTCGATTTATCTGCACTTGATATACTATATAAGGAATCTCTCCGATGCAGATCTCAGATTATACCTGGAAGAACATTCCGACGAAAGAAGAATAAAGCAATAGGCAGAACACATTTTAACAATAAAAAAGTTGCATTCTAATATCAATATCTGTTAATAGGGCTTTTTCTGTGAAGCTCTATTAAAGTGCGTCTTCTTTTCAAATCTACCTTCCTCTTTTCTCAATTTCGCACCGTTAGTCATTAACCTGAGCAGGCACTTGTCTTAAGTTGACATTAGGTTGACCACATTGGGGTCAGACCCCTTTTATTTAATTCCCATAGCTTTTTAATTTAGACTAATCTCAAAACACATATACTTTATATTTCCCCACACAAAAAACGTACCACCGGAATCTTCATCATCAAATGTTTAATCACACAAAATGCTCCCAACAGATCAAACACCAAATTTCCAACTACAATCAAAACCGGACTCGAACATCCCAATAACTGCACAAGAACGATTCTCGAAACTCCAAGGAAATAACCATTCACTAAGTATAATTGCAGCGAATATTTACCTACATCCGCCAAGGCTACACCTAACCTTGTATTACAAATCTTTCCAGCAAGCATCAAACAAACAAAAATACCAATAAAACTAATCAATATTTCAGGAATAATTTTTTCACCATTCTGATACCATATCACAAATATACCGATCCATATTATGCTCATCAAACAAATGATACCCACATTTTTCAGTATTTTCTTCATGTACACCAAACGGTCCCAATATATTTGTATCAAAAATCCTACATAAAAAAATACAAAATACTTGCAAATAGAATCTACTCTAAAAAAATCAAAGGAGATATTTAACAGATTAATTCCAACTGCTCCAATTCCAACCACGATTTGCAGCCAGGCATATTGCTTTATATATGCCTGAACCGTTCCCCATATAATACACATGAAAAACAATACATACAAAAACCAGTATTCTCCACCAAGAAATAAGATCTTATATACGCTATCTCTTATGCTGCTTGGTCTGTTTACCATCTTTGAAAATGCCAGCCGACAAAACATGTCCATTAGATTGAAAACTATATATGGAATCAATAACCTTGCAAATTTTTTCTTTACCATATATGTATATGACTTATTCTGATGAAAACAAAAACCTGCTATCCCGAAAAAAATGGGCATATGTAAGGTTATCACAAAAGAAAATGCACTTTTGCACCATGCCACATTCATTAAATTGACAGGATATACAACGATTGCATGTCCAAGTATTACTAATACGATTGCAAAACCTCTGAGAATATCAATTTCTCTGTATCGCCGCATTTTCTATATTTGTATGATATCATTCATACTTTTCTCCTCTCCATCGTAATTATAGACTAATTTTAGTTCACTTTTTATGTTTTATTCATATAAGTTAACATTCACTATTCCTTAAAAACAACTACCTTGACAATCAGCGGTCATTTTATATGTCCTTTCTTAGTTCACGACTGTCACTTTCATATGTTTTCTCGCTAATAATATATCGCGGTCTATGTTTTGTCTCCATATATGTTTTCCCACATATTGCCCTATAATTCCAAGACTTAATAACTGTATTCCTCCAAGGAAACAAACTATGCATGTCATAGATGCCCATCCTGTAATAGCATGTCCCATAATTGCCATGACAATAGCCCAAATAATCCCAATAAAGCTGAACGCACTAACAACAAATCCCAAGCTCACAATCATAGAAATCGGTTTTATTGACAAACTCGTAATTCCCTCAAAGGCTAATCCTAACATTTTACTCAAAGGATAATGACTTTCTCCATCTAATCTTTCATGTCATTCATAGTATACTGCGGTACTGGAAAACCCTACCAAAGGAAGCATTCCTCGTAAAAATATATTCACTTCCTTAAATTCCGCAAAATATTGGAGAACATGTGAACTTATTAACCGATAATCTGCATGATTATATACAGTTTCCACTCCCATCAGTCTAAGGAACTTGTAAAATTCCTGAGCTGTAGTTCTCTTAAACCACGTGTCAGAATCCCTATTAGACCTAACTCCATAAACAATCTCATTGCCATTTAAGTATTCATCCACCATAGCATCCATAGCGCCAATATCATCCTGTCCATCATTAATGGGGTCAGACCCCTTTTATTCACATTTCCGGCTCATCCAAAATAATCGTGCCGTTTTCTTCAATTGTGCCATTTATCAACAGTTTTTTTAAAATATACTTTTACACCAATACCACATTCATTAAATTAACAGGATATACAATAATTGCATGTCCAAGTATTACTAATATAATTGCAAATCCTCTAAGAATATCAATCTCTCTGTAATGCTGCATTTTCCATTATTGTATGATAAGGGCACCACACATTTCCTTCCTAATACTATAAAACTGTAATACATTTTTTGCTATCTAGTATATAGGTAATCCGACTCTATTATATTATGTATCATAACTTGTATACTTTACTTTTCAAATTTTCTAACACGTTAATATAAACATTTGTGACTGCTTTCCACAAAAAAGTCACCCCTATAGAAGCTGCATATGTTAAAATAACTAGAAGGGCCAATGAAGGAATCGCATATCTAGGCCAAACTACTATTTTTACAACAGATGAAAAATAATAACAAAAGAATGAATGTATTAACCACATATTTGTACTTTGTTTACCAAAACATAACAATATACGTCGAACCCCATTTAATCTTTCTAACAAATCTATACAAAAAATTATTATAAAAAGAACATATATTAGATCTAATCCATTTCCTATTCCCGTATTTCTTAAAAAAACAATATAAAATAATATAAAAATCTCCAAAATAGGATTCAAAAGTTTTGCATCCGCTAGAGAATTTTTTAAACGCAATAACAAATTTCCCTTTGCACACACACATCCCATCCAAAAACATGAAATAAAGGGACACACCTGACAAAAAAATGTTTTGTAAATATAATTGCTACTTAACCCACCTAAAATATCAAGAGTTCCCAAGGCTGGAAATACATTTTGCATTAATATACCAACTACTAACACTAGACATATATTTATAATATCCGAAAATTTATCTATAATCTTTTTAATTATTGGAAAAGAAATAATTGCATATATATAACTTATAAGAAACCACCATTCACTATTATATGTACTTTGAATTCCACATAAGTTATTCAAAAATTCAGCTATTGAAAAATTTGCATATCTAGTACAAATTTGCTCATCTTGACAATAAATTGGCTGATTTTGAAAAAAAGCAAAGGCTATAGGAACAAAAACTAAGAAAACCTTCCCATAACATATATATAGTGTTTTAATTTTTTTAACAATATTAAAATTCTTTTCTTTGGAATTTATATATATTCCATACCCCCCCCAAGAAAAAGAAAAGTGATACACAAATATTCCCATAAAGACCTAAATAATATGGTAAACTAACTCCCATAAATTTAAATATCCCTAAAACACCTCCTCCCATAATTCTATCTGGAAACCCCCATAAATGGTGCATAAGCATTAACAATATTGCAATTCCCTTCATCACCTTTGTATCTTCTCTTGAAAAATATGAGTTCATAGCTTTTCCTTTCAAACTTATATCAAATATCAAAACAAACTTTTAATACTTACTAAATTTCATATTCTTCATAAGTAATAATATTTTATTATATATATAATCAAACACAATCGCACCTACTAAACTAACACAAAATACACATAATCCCGATATAACATAATACCCAAAAGCTTCAAATGGTGTTGTTCCCAAATTAAGAGCTATCAAAATTTTATTTCTAAAATTTCCAGTAAACTGAATAACTAACATATGAAACAAATAAATTAACATGGTATTTTTTCCAAGAAACAGAATAACTTTTTCCACTCCTTTTGAACAATTCAATTTTAAATTCGAGAAAAAAATTAATAAAGCTGAACTGGTTAAATAACATGGTAAACATTGTAACCACATAAACCGACTATCCACGTCCAATCCCGAATGTTTATATAATAACATCTGCAATATCATTTTAAGAACTATCCCAAATACATAAATCAAAAAAGTTACACACAATATTTTTTTATTATTTTTTTTAGCAATTTTCTTATTAAATAAATATAATTCAAACCCTAAGAATATATATGTAAAATTCTCATCAAGCGAAAAAGATGATAAATCCCAAATTTGTTTTCCAGTAAAATATCCTATATCCTTTCCCAAAATATTTACAAATGAAATTCCCAAATATAATCGTCTTATAATATTAATATGTCTTTCATTTTGACATAAAAAAGTCAATATAGGAAAAAGTATTAACATTTTTAAATAAAAACAAATGTACCATAAATGTCCCGCATATCCGCTTACTGAATTTTTTAATATAAAATCTGTTACGACGTTCCATTCTATTAATTTCCCCCATGTTCTAATATCATTCCAAGATACCATCTTGTCAAGAAACGGAGTTAATATACATGTCATAATAATCAAAATAACTGATGGAATCCATATCCTTTTTATAAATGTCAAAATTTTATTTTTGTATTCAATCAATATATTTGATGTTTTCCTTCTGAAAATATAAAATCCTGTTATTAGCATGAAAATAGGCACATCGTCTCCTATTATACTTGAAAAAAGTAATCTTCCCCTATATATTTGTCCATTTTCGACTATTTGTAATTGTATATGTGCCCATATTACAAGAAAACACCCTATTATTCTAAGAATCTCTATTGATATATCTCTTTTATGTAGTTCCGATTGACTATTCATGATATGCTACCATCCAATCCCCGAATTCTTTCATTGTAAACCCTGATTTTTCAAAAATATCTTTATTTTGAGTTTCACATATATATGCACAATTATACTCCATATTATCGACATCAACTTCGCCAATAAAAGCAACCCCCTCAAACCCTTTCACATTCAACCAAGGATCTGGATAATTTGTATATTCTACAGTTGAAACAAATTTATCAGCAGGATATTTTGTGCAATATAAAAATTTAGCATAATTTATATTTCCAACACACATTACATCTTTATCTAGATTTTTATCATACCATGTAATTGCTTCTTGTAAATTTTCTTGAAAACAACTTGAAATCTGATTATTATAATCCGTATAATAATATTTCATAAAACATGCAAATATGCAAATATAACCAACCGCTATTGCATAACTTATCTTAAAATTTGTTATATTTTCACCTAACCATACTACAGCAACTGCAATACAAATAATTATCAAAACATGAATAGAATTAATTTTGTTTACATTTATATCTGAAATCAAAGCCGCCTGAAATATCACAGATAAAAAATTAATTAAATAAAAAATTTTCAAACTAAAATTTTTGTTTTTTATTTCCGTATATATTCTATACACCAAAATTATTATTCCAGTAACAATAAAAAATTCACTGATATGATAATATAACCCATATTTTCCGTCAGAATTCCATAATAAATTATCACTTTGATCAAATATCATTGCAAACAAAGCTTTTAAATTATAAAATATATTTGTAAATCCAATTTCACTTCCTCGAAATCCAGATAACAACGGGATGGAAAACATTCTTGTTCTAATTTCAGGAATTACACCATACTGCACTAAAACAAAAAGCATCAAAGGAAATGCCATCATCAAAAGAAGCAATACAGCCAAAAGAAACGTAACATCGAATCTGATTTTTTTATACTTCCACAAATAAAGTACCTGTCCTGCTATCATAATTGGTACAACAATCCATAAAGTAGCATAACAATATAAACTCAATCCATAAAATATAAACGCACAAATTAAATATTTCTTATTATCAATTACTTTAACCATAAAATACCACGCAATTATAATAAATGTCGGTGCAAGATTACTCTCTAACCCCCATCTTGACATTAAAATTCTCCATGGTGAAATTGTCAAAAGAAATAATGTCCACATTGCATATTTTATTCCACTAATTCTTTTTACAAATTTATACGAAAATACTAATAATAATAGAGAAGAAATGACTTGAACTATACGAATCGAAAAATTGTTTAAACCAAACATAGCAATAAATGGAATAGATAAATAGCTATATAAAACATTCATTCCACTTCCCCAGCTCATAAAATAAACAGGATTTTTATATCCGTGAGAATCCATTCCGTAATGAAGTATAGAATAGGCTTCATAACCAGCATAAGCTTCATCTTGATTTACTCCTCCTGGAATTCTTCCAAGCATAATAAAACTGGAAAAAAAACCTACTAAGCACAAAATTATAAATACTTTTTTTGTTGATAGAAAATTTTCATTTTTTTTCATAATATAAACTCCACCTATGTCTAATTTTTAAATACCCATTTCTTGCTAATTATATAATTTAAAACAATGACTACTATTTGCGCTATTATTTTAACTATCATACTATTAATTCCACATTTTGTTATAAAAACAAATAATAGTATTTCCTCAACCAGCAGGGTTAAAATTCGTCCCATATAAAAATTTATCATTTGAACAATTAATCTATTACTTTTCCCTTTAGCTGCTGTAAAAACCCAAACCCGATTAGTAACAAATGCAAATGCAACAGAAATAATCCATGATATAATATTAGCTACTAATGCATTAATGGCTAATCCAATATTTAAACCACCAAATATTAATATACTAATCAAGGTGGTCAATCCACCAAAAAATAAATATAATAACATTTCTTTATGTGCTTTATAGCTTTCTTCGAAAATATTAAATACCGGCAATTCCATTATACGATCAAATATATCTTTTTTCTCCATATTTATTCCTCTATTTTATCTTTTTCAAAAGTACGTTCACTAATTATATATCTTGGTCTATGCTTTACTTCCATATATATTTTACCAATATACTCTCCCAACACACCTAAACAAATTAATTGGATTCCTCCCATAAAACAAATTGCACATACAAGGCTAGCCCAGCCTACTACAACATGTCCAAATATTTGATTAATAATTGCCCAAATAATTCCTATAAAACTAATACCAGAAGCAAATATTCCCAAACCAGTAATCATACGTAATGGCTTAATACTTAAACTCGTAATTCCGTCAAATGCTAATGCCAACATTTTTTTTAATGGATAATGACTCTCTCCCGCTATTCGCTCATGCCTTTCATAGTAAACAGATGTACTTTTAAATCCCACTAAAGGAAACATACCTCTTAAAAACAAATTTACTTCTTTAAAATTTGCAAACTCTTTCAAAACTCTTGTAGAAACCAATCTATAATCAGCATGATTATAGACCACTTCAGCTCCCATAATATTCAAAAATTTATAAAATGACTCTGCTGTAAAACGTTTAAAAAAAGTATCTGTTTTTCTACTGCTCCTAACCCCATAGACAATGTCACATCCTTTATGATATTCTTGTACCATGTCATTCATAGCATTAATATCATCTTGTCCATCACAATCAATAGATATTGTAATATCTGCCAAATCTTTAGCTTCCATCAAACCTGCCAAGACAGCATTCTGATGTCCTCTATTTCTGCTCTGTTTAATACCACAATATACAGCATCCTGTTTAGCTAATTCTAATATTATTTCCCACGTTTTATCTTTGCTTCCATCATCAATAAACAAAATTTTACTTTTATCTGAAATCAAATTTTGTTGAATAAGTTGATCAATTTTTTTCTTAAATTTAGGTGCTGTAATCGGAAGCACCTCTTGTTCATTATAACAAGGAATTATTATATACAATATATCTCTCATCTTTGTCTTTTAAACCCTTCTTTTTATCAAGTTGTTTTCAATAATTTCTAAATACAGCAACAATAAAGTTTTTAACATAAATATCAAATACACAACACAAACAATTCCGTTTATTTCCGTTATAATATTCCACTCCTTTCCCGGCCAAACATTTGTAATATATCGTAAGTAACTTATTGTTGAAAACATTAGAACTCCCACTGGAATATACCACAATTTTTTCTTTCTGCTTAGTATCCACCATATAATACACAAAACATCCCCAACATATAAATATCTTTCATGCATTCCTGGTAAGAAATATGTAATTATCATAAAAAAATACAACGCTAATGAAACAACGCTATACATAGAACATTCATGCATTTTTTTTGCAAAAGCCAACATTGAAAGAGCTACTAAAGCTAAAGTTAATGCCATTCCAGCAATCTTTATATACCCAATTATTTCTGGATCTTCTGTTTGCACTAATGTATAAAAATTATTAAAGCTATATGTCAAATCATTAGTTGTCCCGTCGCCATATGAAAGCAATGGGTAAACAATTTGATATAGAGATTTTCCTTCTAACAATGCAGGAAGACTCCAACATAAATACGTAATTGGTGATAAAAGAATTTTAAAGAGCGAAAATTCTTTTTGTCTTATATATATAATTAAAAAGACTGGAAAAACCAAAAGCGTTTGAACTTTAAACGCAAGTCCACATCCCAATATTATAAATACTAAATCCCATTTTTTCTTTATAGTATAATATAACGAAAGTAAAACAAAAAAAGTATATATGCTATCGCATTGTCCCCAATAAGCAGAATTAAAAATGATGGTTGGTGCGAATAGTAATAATGTATATGTTGTATTTGCATACATTGTTTTATTTTCACCATCATAATATTCTAATATTATTTTTCTTCCCAAAATAGCGAGTAAGAAATCAAATATTACTGACACAGCTTTAATTGTATATAAAGAGTCGATTGGTAAATATGTTAATCCAGCCAAAATCAGCATGTAGCCTTCTGTATAATTTCCAATACTATTTTTTAATCCTCCAATTCCTCCATTTTTTTTCAGAAAATCGTACCACGGTTTCAAAAATGTCATATAATCATCTGTTTTATAATTCAACAATTTATAGCGAACATAGACCGCTAATACTGAAACAAAAACAAGAAAAATAATATCTAATCTATGTTCAATCCACTCCACAAATGCGACTTCACTTTTTCTGATTCTTATTTTCCTTATCATCTTAATAGTAAACAAAATTATAAATAAGATTGCAAATGTTTTTATTGACCATTTAATAATTTGCTTTATGTAAATAGTAGAAAAGATAGTATTATGATTTTTTATTTTTATCATCTTTTCTCCAGAATCTACATCAGAAAAAAGGTTTTCTACTCTACTACTTTTTCCTTCTGTAATCCTTACTTTTCCTTGCCATTTATTAGAAGAAAAAATAATTATCCTATTATGTCCTACTGGAATCATCCCATTAGATATTTTTCCACTTGCCTTCTTATTATAAATTTCTCCTTTTTCATTACTTTCCCACCCTTTAAATATTTGATCTGCATAATATTCTTTTCCATCTACTAAAACTTTTTGAATTGTAATTTCAACGCCTTCTGCTTTATCTTCCTTTTCCCCTGTATTTTCAATCTCGACATTAACTGATTCATAAGGAATTGTTTCGACAACATGGAACAATACAAAAAATCCTCCCATGCACATTACTAACAAAAGACTTTTCCAAAATGAATATTTTCTTTTCACTCTGTCCATCTTTTCATTTTTCCTTTCTATATTTAACTTTGTCATTATCCAAACCTCTTTATACCTTGTAAAACACATAACATAAAAATTTAACTAAAGAGCAAGCCATTATTTTTTTAAATTTTATAGCTTTACTACTTCTTCTGGGAACAAACATTTATTTCCAATTTTTTCATTACATTCACATAAATCTCTCACCAATTCCATCAAATGAATACGTTTTTCCCCCCCCCCACAACCATTCATGTGTAAAACAGATACACGGTCTTTCTTTTATATCAACCTCACTCATATTACTAATTTCTTCCAGACGGACAGTAGTTGCATAAACACAAAATCTTCCATCCACTTTCACACTTCCCCTATCTTTTAATATCCTATTTTGTTCTGGAGTCAAAAAATAACTATCCTTTTCTTTATCATTTCCCAATAGTCCAATCGGTGCATACTGATAGTTCTCAAGTTTTTTCCATGTCTTATAGGGCAACTTATAGCAATCTAATCTAGGAAAAAGGCTAATTGCTAAAGTATTTTTACCACAAATACGTATCAATTCATCCATAACTCGAATATAACTAATATAATAAGTTCTCCAATCATCAGCTTTTGCAACATTATAATCAAAAGCATGAGCCCCTAAGTGAAGCCAATGACTATTACTTTTAAATTCATATGCGTATTTATCTGGGAACATATCCAAACTAAAATTTTCATTATGATAATAGCAAAACAAACTCAGTTTCAACCCACTTTCATCATGTAATGTTTTCCAATCCAGTAAAAACTGGTTTTGAAAAATACTATCATAATTATTAACAAAAATATCTTCAAAGCAATCAATCACGTCATCTACTGAAAAATGCAAGAATTTATTATTCATTTTCATTTCTCCAAATCATAATACATTAAATCATTTTCGCATGGCGAAAAAGTATCAATTAATTTTATTTGATCCTTATACTCCACTTCAACTTTGCCTCTCCAACGATTTTTTTCAAAAACTAATATAATATGTTTTCCCTCAGGAATTATTCCCCACACATTATCTGGCAAATTTTCTGTGTAACAGTTCCAGCCAATCATTCTCATTTTACACAGCCAAGTAGCGTCAAACAGGCAATCTGCCGCATACCACACATCATCAATCAAAGCTCCCACAATCCAAATTTCGTTTCCTTCTGCCAGTTCATTTGCATTATTCATAGCACGCACTATAATTCTATTGCCAATCAAACATTTTTTCTCTGTCATTTCATTATAAATCCATTTTAATTCACTTGGAATCTCTGAATACATTAATCTTGTTTCATGTCTAGCTCTTACTACAGCATAATTATTCGCTTTTGGAAGTTCTTTCATTTCAAGCAAAATCTTATTTCTATAATCAGAAGGTGTTGCATAAAGAGACCTTTCTTCTTTTGCATTTCTTTCATTAATCAGATGTCTTTCCTCAATATCATATTCTGTATTGTTTTCACTTAATTTTTGGCTCATAAAATACTTCATATCTGTTGTGAGCCATTTGTCACCTCTGTTTCTAGTTTCATCATATCTCATTTTAATGTGAAGTTCTGGCATAACACCAAAACACAGAAACGCATGGCAATTGTAACAATAAGAAGAATGACAATGATTTCCCACTGCACATAACTTTAGCTTTTTATACGGATTTTCATATAAATTATCAATTTCTCTTTCATAATAACACTGCCTTATTTCTCCAGTTTCTATATTTGCAGTAAATGTCCATTCCCCGGCATAACAAAATCCTTTATATCTTTTTTCAATGACATCAGCTCTTATATCAAATAAAGCAGAATGAAATGGTTTCCAAACCTCTTTGTATGATATAATATCATTTTTATATTTAGATAACACAGAAAAATCAACTTGCGATTCATCTCTTAACACAGTCACATGGCAAACCTCATTTTCCAACCTCTCCTGACATATTTTAATAATTTCTTCTTTACTTTCAATAAATCCATCATAAGCAGGTAATTCAACAGTAAAAGAACATCCTTTTTTCTTTACATACGAAATATTTTCAAAAAAGACATCTATCAAATTTCTCCGCTTTAATTCATTATAATGAAATGAAAATTTAAAAAATAAGTGTTCTCTGCATTTTTCATCAAAACGTTCTATTATATGAATATTGTCTGTCATGGTGCCATTAGTGACAACACTAACATAATGTCCTTCTAACAATAATTGCTCTATAATATCAAAAATTTCGGGGAATAATAAAGTCTCTCCACCTGCACATATATTTATCAAACATATTCCGCCCAATCTATTTTTTGAAAGAGCGTGTCGAATCTCTTCTACTGAATGACTACAAACATATTTTTTCTGCACATTATCACGATGTTCATGTACATAGCAATATTCACATTGGAAATTACACGTTTCAATTGGATAATATAGATCAATATATTTATGTAACTTATCCAAATTTTCTTTCCTCCCTATTTCAATATAAATCCATCAAAATACTTTCTATAAAAATAATCTGGCACCCTATAATCATATTTTTTCTTTAACATTTCATCAATTTTTTCATATAGTTCGGAAATATCATTAATCTTATCAATATATTGTAAAATATCGGGCACTTCTTTATACCATTCATAATTAGCCTGTACTTTATCACTCCTTAATCCGATTAAAAGCACAGGCGTATTTGCAATAAGAGAAAAAATTGTTCCATGAAGTCGATCGGTAATAACCAATTTGTATTTTGAAATTTCACTTATTATATTACTTAATATCCCTTCTGTATCCATCTTTAACTCGGCTGGTAAAACTTCTAAATCCGTATCCATCCACTCAATCTTCATCTGTAAATCATCCAGTTTTTCTTTTAATTCGTCAGAAGAAATTAAAATATCATTGTCATCTTTACGTTTACACACAAGAATTCCATCTCTTTCAAAATTATACTGTCTAAATCGACCGATAAGAGAATGCACCACATCTGGACACATTGCAATTCTATCCGTTTTAAAATATTTTTTTGCCTCGTTAAAAGTATGCTGTTCCCTTGCGTAAAGCATAACATTATCAAACTTTCCCATATATGACAGAAAATTCTTTTTATTTTCATCACTTAAATAAAACATTGTTTGTGGTAAAATCACAACTTTATTTCTACGAAAAACTATTAAAGCTTGTCTCAATAAATTCTGCTCATTTTTATAAACATCTGTCAAGTGCATTCCGCTTTGAATTAGCACAATATCTTTTTGCATCAATTTATCTCTAATTGCCAGAAATAAATTACTATAATCAAAATCAGACTGTGAGCTGACTTCAAATGAAATAAAGTCATATTCTGGATACTGATTTTTCACCATTTGTTCTATACAATACGTTTGCGCATAATCTCCCAAATTAGAATGATATGGTGTACCCAGTAAAACTATCTTTGATCGCTCCTTTGACAAGGACATGGCTTTTCCCATTTCATCTGTATATTTTTTTAAAGAATTACAAATCTCTAATTCCGCTTTCCATATCCTATCATCAACATATGCAATTATCTCTTTCCCCTTTATGTCCAATTGTTTTTCCGTATTGGAAACAGAACCATTCAATGCTCCAATTTCATTTTCCAAACTCTTAAATAAATTTAACTGTTTATCAATTTTATTTAAAAATTGTTCTTCCCCTTGTAAGATTTCCCTCGATACATTTAAATTCTTATCTGAATAATCTCCAACGTGTCCATCTAAATCCCAAACACTTTGCTGAATGTCTATTAGTCTTTTTTCAAACCGTTGTTGAAAAGGTCTATATAATGGTCTAACTATCTTTTTTACACCTCTTTTTAAAAGACTAATTTTTTTTACATTCAAATTTTCATCCACAACTTCTTGATCTTCTATTACATCACCATTCGCCCATTTCCACCTTGTTTCCAATACTTCTTGCAAAGCCTTTTCATCATAATACTTCCATTTCTTATTTGCATTATAAATTTGTTCTAATAATTTTCTTTCTCTTTCTAAAAGTTCTTTTTTATTCGTCAAATCATTTTGAAAAGGATTTGTCCACTTTGCAAGTAATACCATATCCTTTTCTCCAACGTTTAAATGCAATTTTGTTTTTAATGTATCTGCTACAATATTTCTTGCTTCTACATCAAATTTTACTTCCTTTCCAGATGTAATATTATCTCCATTTAAACGATACTCCCCTAATATTTCTGGAATTGTATATAAATCATATTTTTCTGAAACTCTTGTCCATAATTCATAATCTTCTGAAAGAAAATTTGAATCATAAAAAAATTTATTTTTTATAAAAATATCTTTTTTAAACATCACTGTTGAATGACATACACAACATTCAAATAATAATGTTGCTTTTATTTGTTTAGCCAATTCTGGCGGTCTATGAACCCAGTTATTTGTTCCAAAATGTTTTTGCCAACTTCCAACCAGAACAGTACTTGAATTTTTATCTAAAATTTCTACTTCCTTTTCTAAACGGGTTGGCAAAGAAATGTCATCATCATCCATCCTAGCAATATATAATCCCCTTGCCTCACAAATTCCCTTATTAAGAGTTTTGGCAATTTTCAAATTTGTTTCATTTGTAATCAATCTAATACGATCATCTTTTTTCTGATATTCTTTAACTATATTAACTGTATTATCTGTTGACGCATCATTTATAATCAAAAGTTCCCAATTTGTAAATGTCTGATTTTGAATACTCTTAATTGATTCAAACAAATAATTCTGTCCATTATATACTGGCATCAAAACAGTAACTTTAGGTTCAACATTTTTGCTACTTTTATAAGTTAAAGAAAATTCCTTTTGATAAAATATAGATCTCTCAAACTGCTCTTTTATAAGTTGTGGAACATCCCCATTATATGTAGGATTAATATCAGAATTCCATAAATGTATCCAGCGTTTATGCAATGTATTAAACAAACTTTCCTGTCGATACATTTTCTTTGTAATATTACCGATAAATATATCTTTTAACAATAAATCAAGTTTCTCTATTCGATTATATAATTCCTTTCCTTGGCACTTTTTACATCCTTCATGTATACAAAGTAAAGAAAGTTCAGATTTATTAAATACTAAATTAAGCCGTTCAAAAGTTCTCGCCATTACCTCCTTATATATTTCTATACCAGTATTTCCCCCTGCAAATGTAGCCGCTTCCCCATGAATTCGATAGAAAAATAAACTTTTGTCATCAATATTAGATGCTTTTGTAACGTGAAGTATTCTTTCAAAAAAGTCGTAATCTTCTGTATAAAAATATTCCTTGTTATATTCAATTCCGTTCTTTTCAATTACATTTTTTCTAAACATAACTGTTGGGTGAAGAAACGGAAGAAAGAAAAGAGAATCTGCAAATATCGTATCACTATCATATTCTGTATTCCAATCCCAATTTGCATCTCCAAACACAGTAGGATGAATTCCAATTATCCCAATTTCCGGATGCGAATCTAAATATTCTACCTGTTTCTGAATTCTCATTTTTCCCGCACGATCATCGGAATCCATTCGTGCAATATATTCTCCTGCTGCATTACGCATACCAACATTTAAAGATTCTGCGATACGCAATCTCTGCTCATTTTGAATCACTTTAATTCTAGAATCTTTTTTTTCATATCTATGTATGATCTCAGTTGTTTCTTTATTAGAACCAAATTCATTTACAATAATAAGTTCCCAATCGGTAAATGTCTGATCCAAAACACTATCAATTGATTCAGATATAAATTTTTCACCATTATAAACAGGCATAACAATTGACACTCTAGGCATTTTATCTCTCCTCTAATCTTTATTTCCTATTCTGAAGCTCTTTACTCGCTTAAATGCTCTTTTCCGCACAATGTCTTATAGAAAATACTCATAATCAAATGGTCAAACATCATATGAACATCTTCCGTAACCTGCATACTCATAACATCTGCATGAAGTGAGATATCCGATAATTCCTTCAATTTTCCACCGGTATATCCCGTTAATCCTATAATCTGGTTTCCCTGTTCCTTTGCATATTCTACAGCATTGATTACATTTTTAGAATTTCCGCTTCCTGAAATAGCAATAACGATATCTCCCTCTTCCAATTTGTTTCTTAACTGAAAGCGAAAAACTTCTTCGAATCCTATATCATTCGCAATTGCCATAATCGTCGCCATGTTATCATTTAAGCAGGTAAAATTAAATTTCTTTTCCACATATTCAGAAATTCCTTTATTAAAATCATTTTGATAATGAGAAGCCGTTGCAGAACTCCCCCCGTTTCCAAAAATATAAATCTTTTTATTTGCCTCGTATGCTTTCATGATAAGATTCATCGCATCATTAATCGCATCTACATCTAATTTGCTAATAACTTCTTTCTCTAAATCAATATATTCTCTGATTGCCTTTGTATAATCCATCTTTCTACTCCTTTATCTATTCCTTATATTTTAAAATCATTTCCACTGCTTCCCACAAATCTTTGCATACCAGATCCGGTGTCACATCATATTTTTTGTCGTTTCCAGCTTCTCCCGTAAGAACAAGTGCCGTATGTAACCCAGCATTCTTTCCTGTCTGAATATCCACTGTAGTATCTCCGACCATCCACGAACTGCTTAGGTCAATATGGTATTGTTCTATCGCTTTTTGTATCAAACCAGTCTTTGGTTTCCTGCATTCACACGGAATTTTATATACTGGATTTTCCTCCGGGTATCCTTTATCCGGATGGTGAGGACAAAAATACACATCATCCAAATATGCGCCCTCTTTTCCAAGCAGCGTACTCATTTTCTTATGAACCGTTTCAATATCCTTTATTTGGCACAAGCCTCTCGCAACAGATGGTTGATTTGTAATCACAATCGCCAATTTTCCCGATTGGTTAATTTGTTTGATTGCATCACAGGCATTTTCTTCCAGTTCAAAATCTTCATCTTTCCAGACCAGTCCCCTGTATTGATTGATAGTGCCATCACGATCTAAAAAGATACATGTCTGCTTATTTTTCAGGCATTTTTCCTCTATAAGGCCATTTTCTACATCTTTTTCTGTCTGTCGAATTCGATCTACAGTTCCTATATCCTTAACATACTCTGGAGACCGATATCCATATACAGCATCTTCTTTTTCTACCAGAGGCATTAAAATATCTTTTTCCAAATCCAGCTTACATGGTTTCTCTACCAGATCACATATTTCCTTACCTAAAATATAAAATCCTGCATTTACACAATTGTCAAACCAATAATTTCGCACATTATGTTTCGAATCAAATTTAAAAATTTTATTATTTTCATCTAAAACAACCAAATCCGAATCAGCCGGATGACTGTTCGGATGTACAAATAAAGCTGCTTTCGCTTGATGATCAATATAAAATTTTTCCATTCTCTGAATATCTATGGAAAAAAACACATCTCCAAAAACCAACAGGAAATAATTCGATACTATTTTATCTTTCAAATAATAAAATGCCCCTGCTGTTCCCAATGGTTCATGTTCCCTGATATAGGAAACATGAACTCCGTATTTTTCGCCGTTTTGAAAATATTCTTCGATTTTTTCGCCCAAATGACCGATAATCATTATGATATCCGTGATACCATTTTTTTTCAGTTCTTCCATCTGCCAGAGAAGAAGTGGTTTTCCATTCACAGGAACCATTGGCTTCGGTATTTCATCTTTTGTAATAGCTGCAAGTCTTGTTCCTTTTCCTCCAGCCATAATCACTGCCTGCATATTAATCTTCTCCTATTTATGATTTGCCAAAACATTATCAACCGTCAAAGCTACTGCCTCATCCGAAGTATGTGTTGCACTCCACCCTGCAGCATGAATCTTATCTAAATTATATTGGAATTTTGGCACATCACCTTTCCAACCGCCTCTGCCACCAGTATAATTGTACGGAATACCTGAAAGTCCCATCTTCTCACATATAATATCTGCAATTCTGGTAACTGAAGTCTGTGTCTCAACACCTACGTTATAAAGAGTGATTCCCTGCTTTCCAGTTTCTTTAAACTTCATAATCGCATCTACAAGATCTTTTACGTAAATGTACGGTTTTGTCTGTGTACCATCTCCCAATATCTGAAGCTTTGTCGGATCTGCTTTTAATTTCTTTACAAAATCAAATATTACTCCATGCGTAAGTCTTGGTCCAATTACATTCGGAAAACGGAAAATCAGTACCTGCATATCATTCATATAACTAAATGCTGAAATAATACCTTCGGAACCAAGCTTACTGCCTCCATAATAGGAAATCGGCTCTAAAGATGTGCTGTGCTCAGCAACATGCTCTCCCATCTTTTCTCCATACACAGCAGATGTTGAGGCAAAGAATAATTTTTTCACACCATAAATTCTCATACATTCCAATAAATTAAATGTTGTAGAATAAGTGTTCTTGTACTCAATAATAGGATTCGATGCACTTGCCTGAATATCTGAATTTGCAGCCATATGAAATACATATTCAATTTTTTCATTCTCGAATATTTTTTTAAGTGCGTCCAGATCACAAATATCCTGTTCGTACATTTTAAAATTTGGATTTCCGGAAAGATGCTTTACGTTTTCTTTTGTTCCTATAAAATAGTTATCCACACATACTACCTGATGTCCCTCTTCCAAAAGAGCATCTATCAAATTGCTTCCAATAAATCCTGCTCCGCCTGCTACTAATACTTTCATTTTTTTCATCCTTTCCAGTCAATAAATGTTATCTCCAATACTTATCTCCAATATATATGACCGAAGATCCATCTTTCTCAAAAGTAAATTCAAATTCTTTTAATCCGATTGCATTTCTCAAACGATCCTGTTTTTCCTCTGGGCAATAAAACAACAAGAATCCACCGCCGCCGGCTCCCAGTAATTTTCCTCCCAGAGCTCCGTTTTTCATAGCAATTTCATAAGCCCTATCAATTTCCGGATTTGAAATACCGGAAGCCAATGAACGCTTCAACTCCCATCCTGTATTTAAAATATCTCCGAAAGAGGAAACATCGTTATGTTCCAATGCATCTTTCATCTCATATGCCAAGTCACACATTTTCAACAAATTCTTTGTCTTATCTTCCTGGGCAATATTTTTCTTCTGTTCACTCAAAATTCCATTCGCTGATCTGGTAGTACCAGTATAAAACATCATCAAATTCTTTTGCAGTTTTTTGTATGTTTCTGCCTGCATCATAATTGGCGCAACCGATACCGTGCCATCCTGATTAAATCGAATGAAATTAAGTCCTCCAAATGCAGCTGCATACTGATCCTGCTTTCCAATCGGGGATTTGAGTTTTTCAATCTCAACCTCACAGGCTTCTGCCGCCAGCTTCGCTTTGGAAGCAAATCTTCCTTTATAGCAATATAATGTATTCAACAAGCCAACTGTAAATGTACTGGATGAACCCAGTCCAGTTCCCCCTGGGACATCCGCTGTACTACTGATTTCCACACCACTTACATGCATGTCGCCCAACACTTGTTTAAAAATTTTGTGGTCAATTTCATCTACACTATTTACCAATTCGTTCTGTGAATATTTTAACAGTGTCTGCTCCTCATTAAAATATGGATGAATAGATATATAACAATACTTATTAATAGATGTACTGAGAACACATCCACTATATTTTTCATAAAAATCGGCCATATCGCTTCCACCACCACAGAAGCTGACCCGAAACGGAGTTTTTGTAATTAGCATTTCTATTTCCTCCTTATGGTATTTAACATAATTTTATTTTCTCTTCATATAGTCAAAAAAACGTTGTACAAATGTTGCACATCCGTTATATGCAAAAATTGCTTCTATTGATTTTTCTTTTTTTCCATTGGTGATAGGTTCATAATACTTATCCCATCTCCATTTGGCTCCAATAATCTGTAGCATACATTTCTCATTCACATATAGTTTTTTCTGATTTTGCTCATACACATTCTGTAAAATTCTTTTTATCTTTTTCAGATTGCTCCATCGATGCATAGAACCAAAACATGGATTACTCCATCCGTTCATAAGGAAGGTCTCTTCCTCTGTTAAATCTATATGTAAATGTTCCTTCAAATTTCTGGCAACAAACTCTCCACTCTCTTTTGCAAGCTGCTTTTTTTTAGATTTTGTAATATTTTCTGTTCCCCATCGATATTCTCCCAACACCTCTGACAAGTTGGTTATTTTCCCATATTTCAAAGCTCTCATCCACAACTCGTAATCTTCTGCGAAATATACCGAATCGTAAAACAAAGAATTTTCTATAAAAATCTGTTTTCTCAACATGACTGTGGAATGACATACATCACACATAAATAACAAATTTGCCTTACATTGTTCTGCTGTCGTTGCTGGTCTGTGTACCCAATCTGTATTCGGTCCAAAATGATGTTGTGCTGTTCCTAATACAATCACATCTGGATGGCTCTCCAGATATTCCCATTGTTTTTGAAATCTATCTGGATGAGCCAGATCATCTGCATCCATACGCGCAATATATTTTCCTGTTGCCAACCTTATTCCACGATTAAGTGAGTCGGCCAACCCTAATTTTGTCTCATTCTGAACTAATTGAATACGCGTATCTCTTTTTTCATATGTTTCTACAATAGATCGGGTATTATCATCAGACCCATGCTCATTAATCACTAGCATATTCCAATCTTTAAATGATTGTGCACGTATACTGTCAATTGCTTCTTTTATATATTTTTCACTATTATAGGTTGGCATAACAACCGTAATCTCAGGCATATCCTATTTCACCATTTAAACTTTGTATCTTTTTTTTCTTCGTACTTTTTTAATATAATATAGCAGATAACTGAGCATATAAACTCCATCTGTTTTCATAATCATGAAAATAAATTTCTGTATTCCACCCGATGAAACACTCGCTTTTCTGGCAAATTTTTGATATTCAACTGCACATCGCTTTCTGTCATTTTTATCAACTTCATATATATCAGGCAGACACAAAATTACAAGTTCATTCAATTTACTAATAATTACTGATGTCAATTTAAATTTTGTATGTTTTAACAGAAATCTTAAATCATTTTGTACACCAAAAAAATCCCGTATCATTTCGTAATTCTTAGAATTCATGAGGGAATCATTTCGAACTGGACAATACTGATAATACGGGATATGACAAAACCATAGATGATTTGTCATTGTAAATAAACGTACTGCAAATTCCAGATCCTCACATGTACTATTCTCTTTAAAGTATAATCTTCGTTCTTTTATAAACGTTTTAGAAAATAAAAATCTCCAGGAATTCCAAAATGTTCCTTTACTCTTGATTATTTTCTCCGCATATCGGAAATTGCTAAAATCACCTGCTGGTATTTGATTGTTTTCAATCAATACGCTTCCTGTCTCTGTTGTAAAATAAAAATCATTTAAAATTGCGTCAACCTTTTGACCTTGTATCAATTTCGATGCATTGCTCAAAAATTTTTTCAATTTTTGAGAATCCACCGAATCATCTCCATCAACAAAGAAAATATATTGTCCAGTTGCTTCGTTAATTCCACAATTTCTCGCATTTGAAAGTCCCACACCATTTTGTCGGACCAGTTTTATATTTTTCCTAAGGCTATATTCTTCACAAATATGGTTGGTCTGATCTGTTTTTCTGCCTGTAACAATAATTATTTCTAAATTATCATCCTGAATTTTCAGTATAGAATCCAAACATGACCCAATATATTTTTCTACATTATACGCTGCAACAATTGCAGTATACATAGGTTCTTTCGCATGCACCTTTTTTGTCCTTTAACTATTCATATACTCTTCACAAATCTCTGTTACATTTCCCTGTTTTACAACATGTCCCTTTTTCAACCATAAAGCATGATCACAAATCTTCCGTACAGACTCTATAGAATGTGAAACATACAATAAGGTAGTACCCTTAGACAGCATTTCCTGCATTCTCTTCTCACATTTTTCCTGAAACTTATAATCTCCAACAGAAAGTACCTCATCACAAATTAGTATGTCCGGCTTCACCATTGTTGCAACAGCAAATCCAAGTCTGGCCGACATACCAGATGAATAATTTTTTATTGGCATATCCAAAAAATCCCATAATTCTGCAAAATCAACAATCTCTTCAAAATGTTCTAACATAAATTTTTCAGAATGTCCCATCAAAGTACCATTCAATACTATATTTTCTCTCGCTGTCAATTCACCATCAAATCCTGCCCCCAACTCAATCAATGGTGCTATACTCCCATTTACATGAACAGAACCTTTATATGGCTTCAATATTCCGCAAATCAATTTCAAAAGAGTCGATTTACCTGCACCATTTGTTCCAACAATTCCCCAGGCTTCTCCCTCCTTCACTTTCCAGTTTATATCCTGCAAAGCTAAAAACTCCTGAAACATCAATTCTTTTTTTATAAGTTTAATCACATATTCTTTCAAACTATTAATTTGCTGGTTCGCCATATTAAACCGAACTGTAGCATTATCAATTTCTATCACAACATTATCTTTTCCCATCATATGCTCCTAAATATACAAAATAAATTTATCCTGCGATTTCAAAAATGACTTTGTTCCGATAAATAAGAAAAAGAATGCCAAAGCAAAGCCGTATAAAATTGACTGCCAATGTGGCATCGTATGCGACAATGCAACCATTCGGAACTGATTAATATAATGATACATTGGATTGCATACTTTAATGGCAACCTGCATTTCATCCGGAAGCTGCTCCATCGGATAAAAAATTGGAGTCAGATACATCCATGCTGTAATTACAACGCTGTATATGTATTGAATATCCCTAAAAAAAACAGATCCTTGTGCAAGAAACAATCCAAGCCCCAGACTAAAAATATATACCTCTATTAAAATAACGGGAATAAGTAACATATAAAACGAAAAATGTACTCTTGTAAAAACAAATACAATTACCAATGCCACTAATGAAAACAAAAGATTTACCAAAGAACTCGTAACCTTTGATAAAGTAAATACATATTTAGGCACATATACCTTTTTAAGCAGTGATCCATTTCCAGTAATGGAACCAATTGCCTGATTTGTTGCCTCGTTCATAAAAGTAAATAAAGTTTGTCCAATTATCAGATATGCAGAATAATTTTCAATATTGAAGCGAAACATCTTGGAAAAGACCAAATACATTACTACCATTACCATCAATGGGTTCAAAACACTCCACACATATCCCAAAAAGCTTCTTCTGTATTTGAGTTTAATATCTTTTACGACAAGTTGTTTAACTAAATCTTTAAATTTATACAGTCCCTGTAATCTTGCTAATGTCTTTTTCATTTATTTACACCTTAAATTTTATTGAAATATCTATTTTATATCTTTGTAGTCATAGACACTCTAGTTTAGAATACTCTATTTCATGAAAACTGTCAATCAATCCTCTTCTAACGTTAATACAATTTCCCTATATTTTTTTAATACCGTCTGTAAACTATATTGTTTTGTCCGTGCACGGTTATTTTTTCTCATCTGCCGGACTTCTTCCGTATTCTTCCATATCTGCAGGAGTTTTTCAATTGCCTGAATATATTCCTCCGGCTGATCCGCGCTTACCAGATAACCGTTTTCTCCATTTTTTACCAGATCTGTGTTTCCCCGAATTCTGCTGCACACTACCGGAACCCCACAAGCCATCGCTTCCATCAGTGCTACCGGAAGTCCCTCCTGCTTGGACGGGAACACAAACACGTCTGCTGCCTGACAGAGTTCTGCCACGTCTGTCCGAAATCCCAACAGTTTCACATGATCTTCCAAATGATATTTTCGAATCAACTGCTGCAGTTCCTGCTTTTTTTCTCCCTGTCCGCAAATAAAATATCTCAGCTGTGAATGTCTCTGGACCAGTTGTTTCATTGCCTCAATGACAACGACATGGTTTTTACGATCACTGAGTTCTCCCACAGATAATAAGAACACATCTTCCGGCTGCAATCCAAGCTCCCGCCGTTTCTGCTGGATTGTTTGTGCATCTCCCGCATGGAATCGCTCCAGATTGATTCCGATTCCTGGCAGATAATAGGTTTTTCCAGCATGAAATTTCTTTTTTGCTCTGGCATAGTCCTCATGATTGATCGTTATCAACACATCGGTCCATCGGCTCAGCACCTTCTCCACCGGATAGTATACCAGCCAGTTCATAACCGGTGCCCCCTGATAGAAATGAAACCCATGTGCCGTATAGATCACTTTTGTCTTTGTCCGGTGTCCGGCAATCCTAGCGACCACACCACCGATCGGGCTGTGACAGTGGCAAAATACGTATCCATTTTGCTTCATCAAACCCTCTACCTGCCTCAGCGCCCTCATGTTCTGCCCCATGTGTTTGATATTCCGTGCGAAATCGATCTGATAACAGTGCACGTGCATGTCCTGCAGTTTTTGTTTCAATTCCGCGACACGCGCATCCGAGCAGGTGTTTCCCTCGATAAAATTGCAGGCCACATCTACCTCATACCCCAGTTTCTGCAGCAATGCAATGTTTGGCATATTAAATTGGTCAATCATTGAGGCGACGGACGCCAGCATCAGGACTCGTTTCATCTTTCCCTTTCACAAAATAACCACCTAGCTATTTTTATTTTCTAATTTCAAATATTCTTTTTTTATTTCACTGTAATACTTTTGAACCCTTTTCCATCCCAATACATCAACAGCCCCAACCACAAAAGTCAATATCCAACTAATTAAAGTAATAAACACACCGCCCAAATCATCTGCCCTGACCACACTTCCATTCATCGCGCGCATAAATATCTCATAAAGAAACGGCTGCGCATCTTTAAAAATAAAAATATCAACCCATTCATACAGTATAAATACGGTCATACTCCCCATGATGGCTAACAATACGATTATTTTTACAATTATCCCCCATAAGGTTTTTTCTTTTTTATCATTTTCCAAGCTAACCACACGCTTCTCAAGGTTATTGTCCGTTTTCTCATCTTTATCCTCTACCATCTCTACCTTGTCATCCCCGGTCACCGGAGCAACATTTTCTTCCGATTGCTCGACAACCACCGGACGGAATGGAATAATTTCTTTTTCCGGCTCGCATGTCATATAAAAGATATCCGGATACGTTTCTTTTGTATACTGCATAAAGTCATCCTTGGAAACACTGTAAAACGGTCTCCCCTCGTTTTCTACCCGTGTCGGTTCCAGGATTGCCTGACAATAATAGCATTGATACGAAGCAGCAAATCCATCACATACGAAGACATTCTGACTATGGCATTGTGGACAGCTATAGTGCAGTTCTTTTCGAACCAGATTTTTTGCACACAGAACCTGCAGCATACTTTTGGTATATGTAATTTCCAGATCCAGCCGTTCACTCAGATCCTGCGTCGTAAACTGCTTACATTGCCTTTGTGTCAACTGCGGCAGAATTTTCATACATTGCCGAACCGCTTCTCTTTCGTTCATACTCTTTATAAAGCCCCCATATCTGCTGGAATTCTTCTTCCGAATAATATTTTCCTTCCAAAATGTGCAGCGTCAGAAACTGATAATTATCAGCCTCATATTTCACTTGTAATACCCCTCGCGCTCTCGGAAAATTGACCGTCAGGGAAATAATTCTTTTCACGATATCCAAAGAATCCCTGATACACATAAACGTCTTGGCATCATAAATACAATCTACACCATTTTCTCCTGTTAAGTTTGCCGACAGATTATCTCTGTCACTGAATCGAATTTTTGATATATATTTTTCATCGCTTGGAAGAAGCGTATTCAATGCATGATCTTCCCGGTAATCATATAACGCAGTCTGTTGAATCAGGCGATATAGTTCTTCCTCTAAATTAATGATTCCATCCGGCATATATAATTTTCCATCTTTTTGTTCTACATGATGCAACGGAATATTTTGTAACATTGCATCGATAATGCTGCTAAGACTCTCTCTCTTATCATCAATCTCTTTTATATTTGGAAGCCGTTCAAAAAACTGGTTGAACAATTCTTTGCTCATGTCATACAATACATTCTGAGGATCAGCCGCTCTATTGTTGTCCAATTCCAGTTCTAATGTTTCTTCTACGATACTATAGATCTTATCAAGCTGAATCTGCGGACGGCTCTCCTGTATAATTCCATGCTGATTCCATACTTTAACAATCATGCAGCGCTGTTCCAGATCAATGGTTACCGGAAGATAGGAACACTCCTCCTCGATCTGACCTGCAGAATCTTTTAACATGCAGAATACAAAAATCAGATGCACCCTGATTAAATTTCCATTCCTTCTTTCTTCCTGTATCGCTGCAAGCTTCGTGGAGTCTTCCTTCTGTGGAATCGTCGCTATGATCTGGTTGTACGTCCAATCTGGGATCTGGAATTTGCGCATAAGTCTGCCCCACGAATCCCTGCTCTTTAATCGCAAACAGGTCGAAGCAGTTAATGAATACACGCGCATCAATCGATGATGACCATATAATAATTCTTGAAAGAAAAAATCATTCAGATCCTCAACAGAAATCAATCCATTTTGACAGAGCTGTTCTAGCAAAACCCGCTGGTCCGAAAAAGACAGCCTCTGCTCATTTGCAATTTTCTGTTCGGTAAGAAATCTATTCAGGCTTGTTGATGATATATTATCGATAAGTTCCTTAACTATATGCATTCCCTTGTCCTCTGTCTTACGTAACCCCAAATCCAATAAATATTATTTTTATTATATCACGAACCTTTATCTTACTCAATGTAAAAAACCGGTCAGACTTATCATCCAACCGATTTTATCACTTCTACCGAAACTATGGCTCCATATTTTTTAATAATGCATTAATATTTATTGCAGGAATTACAACAGGTTCTATATCAGGCTGTGCCGTCATCAGTGTAACCTGTGATCTCAGATAAGGAAACAAAATTGCAACTGTATTCTTTGTTATAATAATATCCTTTTTCTCCTGCTCTAACTTGGTTCGGAACTCAAAAATGCCAGATACAACAATTTCTAAAGTTGCAGTTTCTTGCTCGTCCGTCATTTTTAATAATAAGGAAGACTTGTAGGCATCTTCACCTATTTTTTCAATATTCTTACCAATACTGCTTTTAGAAAAATGTATAATGCCATCAGCCAGCCCATCTCTTTGAAAATGCATACTTTCAATAAAAATTTTCTTTGCTAATAATATACTTTCCGATTTCTTTAAAACATCTTTTCCGCTCATTGATTCTCCTATTACGCTGCCAAGAAAGCAATTTCATCATCAATTAAATATGTTTTCTGATTGTATGATAGATTACTAAAATTTTTCATAAAAATATCGTTTACAGATTTGTAAACAATTTCTGAAGAATCAATAATAAATCCACCCCTTCCCAATTCTGTATAGGATACTTGAACACCACATTTTTCTGCAATTCTTTCAATTTGCTCTCGTGTCATCATATTATCTCCTCATCAAATTCATTTTGAATATCATTTACAATACACTTCTTTACAATAAAACGATCTTCTGTAACACATATCTGTTTTTCATGATAAACCAATCCCATAGCTCCCAGTGAAAACCTGTCATCTGATTGCACATGATCTTTACTGTCTATATATGACGGATTTTTTCTAGAGAAAGTGTATAAAATCACTTCTATATTACGGTTTTCTTTTATACAATCCATCCAAAAGCAACGAATTTTTGCTGAAGTATTCTTGCCGGAAAAATCAATTTTTATTCCTTCATCCACAAATTCTTTTTCCAACGCAATTTGGCATTTTTTGAATTGTTGCAGTACGAAAGGCTTATCCAAATCCCAAACTTCTTCTGCTTCAATATTTCCTCTTATAACAATCGGTACATCATCACATCCATATTTTTCATTATGCTTATTGACTTTTGTTTTTCCCCACCATTCAGCCAATTCATAATCAGAATAAAAATATATTCCATGACCTAACCAATGATTATCATTGTCTTTGGGCGTTGCAATTTTAAACCCGTCATTTATAATTGATTCAGCAAATCGTTTTTTTGTTCCATGATAACCAATTATCTTTTGCACATCTTATCTCCAACTTTCAGAGCATATATTCATTCTACTCCTTAATCCAATACTGTTATTTATTATATATCTTCTTTTTCAAATAATCAACAATGTTTAAACATTCGAATTTTATTGTACACGACATTATCAAGCTGAACTTGCGGACGGCTCTCCTGTATAAATTCCAAGCTGATTTCATTCTCTTGTCCTCGGTCTTCCGTAACCCCAAATCCAATAAATATTATTTTTATTCCTTCATCCACAAATTCTTTTTCCATAAACAACTCTACAATATAATTGGTATCTCGTACTTGGAATAAATCTGCATTTTATATTTCATCCGCAATTAATACATCAATATGTGTTTTTTCACCACTTTAATCATATTTTCTATTTCAATCTGCTCATCGCTGATTGAAACTCCCCTCTCGGATCAGCAATTAATATCTCCAATTCATGAGACGTTCTCCAGCAATTTACAGCTTCTACAACGTCAAGCATGATCTCCAATGCCTCACGCAGCTCATCCACTGTCACAATAACAAAATTATCCCCCGGATATCTTGCATCATAATAATAGTCTTTGAGTAATGCCAGATCCTTCCTCTCTAATTGCAAGGAAGTATCCACCCTTTTAATCTCATCGTATAAGGCGCGCAAATTATGGGATGTCATTAGTTTTTCAATTCCAGTACAAACCAGTTCTGCCACAGATTTCAACATTTTTTCTGCAATTTGCTGTGCCGAAGCTGCAGCCGGATTGCAGTATACAGGTGACACTGCATCCCTTAAATACCAGAATTCATTGCACGCAATAGAATAATAAGAATTTGCCTTTATCATATTTTCAACTCCTTATAATCTCTTCTTAACTGTTGTGTAAACTTTGAATTATCATGTTCGAAATACTGCGGTGTTACAAAAACCACATCCGCATGCAACATCTCGAGTTCTTCCCGCAAGGCTCCCATCATCCATCTTTCCGGTTTTTCCGGAACTATGATGCAAAAGTCGATATCACTGCTGGCCTTATAATCATTTCTTGCGTAGCTTCCAAAAATCCCAAAACTCTGATATTTGATACTCGAATTTTTAATAATATCTACGCACTTGTTCAACCGGTCTTTAAAATCATTTTCAACAACAGGTGACACGTACGACATCCCTAAACCTCCACTCTTTCTATTAATCTGTCCTATCACAGTTTCTACAGATTCCACCATTTTTTATTCTTCATGATATCTTCTATCAATTATAAGTTATGCAATTACCCGGGACACAAATTGGCGATTTTTCCCATTCTGATGCTCAAATTGAAATTCGAATTCCAATGTAACTTCCGAACTGTTCACCATATTATTTTCCCCTTCAAAATATACATAACCATCAAGAGAAACATCAGCTTCCAATATGCCTCTCACAATCGTACATGTATCATCCTCTTCCTGTTCTACCCGGACAACTTTGACATTTTCTATTTGATCCAATTCTGCATAGTCAACATATGTCTCAAACGCTTCATCCAATTCCTGACCTTCCATGTTCATAACAGAATCGTCAATTTCATTATACAAGTCATCCCAAAATTCGTTTTCTATGATTGTAGCGACCAGATTTCTATCATATTTCACGTATATCAGTCTCCCTGTGTCAAAAAATATTTAATTGCGTCCCAATAAGGTGGCAGTTCTTCTGAACATTCAAATTTTTTCAATTCCCGCTGTTTTTCTTCTCCATTCAACTGGAACACATTAAACGTCCATAAAGCGTTTTCTCTGGCACGACATAAACGTTTATCATTCAGGTTCAACTTTGTAATTGTATACTCAGCTGCCTCATCTGTCTTTTCCGCCGGCTGTATTGTTCCATCCTGCTGATATCGAAAATGACTTTCACAATCCTTCTCCAGCGGAGAAATCATCCGCTTTGCATCAAAATTATTTTCTTTTTTATGCCCACAGTGCCTGCGATTGTCTCCATTACAAGAAGCATGAAGATTATTATAGGCCAGAGATAAATCCTGATTTTGTGCCTGAGGTCGAAAATGTTCCACATGAAAACTATTCTTTTGTACTTCAGTCTCTGTATTTTTAATATAAGAACAACAATAGCAGCAAAGATGTCTCTGTTCTGCAAGCAATGCATTCTTTAATATTTGCAGCTCCTTTTCATGCCGGATATCCTCATACCCTGCTTCTCTTTTATGCTTATTCTTGAATTTTTTCTTCCACCGGCTTACTTCTTCTGGTTCACCTGTCTTTTGAATATAAATCATAAAAACTTTATCGCCCTTTTGCAATCAAGATTCTTGCACGCACAACTTTCGTATTCTCTTCCGATGTCATCCATGCAAGCTTATTTACAAGTTTTTCTGCCTCATCATATGCTTTTTCATTCAGATACACATTTATTTGCTCTAAGAGTTCCGTTGTCTTCCTGTTATATACTTCGGTATCCATGTAATCTTCCAGAATTGTATTGACATCCCAGCCGTTCATCGGCTCCATCGGTTCTGCCAAAACCAGATGCGTTTCTGCATCTTCATGCAAACGTATTACCTGTATATTTTCATCCACAGACTCCAGCACTTTCGGAGCATGTGTGGAAACAATAAACTGAATATTTGGAAAAGTATTCTGTAAAGCCGGAAAAATCTTCTCCTGCCACTTCGGATGCAGATGCAGATCAATTTCATCAATCAGCACAATGCCATCCCCTTCCAACGGATTCTCCCTCTTCGGATTTGCAATTGCCAGCCTCCGGCTCAGATCGCCTACCAGTGCGATTACACTTTTTTCTCCTTCTGACAATTGATAAAATGCCAATTCCAATTCTTTTTTGATGACAATAAGTTCCGCATCTTCTTCTGTTACTTTCACACGAATTTCCGAAAATCCATCTCCCAATGCGTTTAATATGGCTTTTTTTACTGCATGTAACTGTGGATCTTCTGCATTCGGCGTTTCCACTCGTATACTGTTTTCATATTCCTGTCTTCCCCGGAACCATTCAAAAAATAACCGGAAATTGATCACTCCTCCAAATGCAGAATCTCTCCACGCATCCAGCTTCCCTGCTGCTCCTGTATAACGCCTTCTCAATTTACGTGTTTTTTCATTATAGCGGTCAACTCCATAAAACACATAAACAGGAATATTTTCATTATTTAAAGTAAACTCTTTCTGTGGTGTTTCCGTGTCATCGTTTTCATACTCTTCTTCTGTTTCCAAATAATCTCCCAGATACTGTTTTCGAATATATTCCGAAACTCTCTTCAGTTCTTTGGAATTATGCAGATTTTTCCCCTGAATTCTTTTTCGGTAATAGTGAAAATTATTTCCCTGGTCTTCAAGAAACAACGTTATTTTTGCTTCTTCTTCTCCAACTTTTACATCTTTTTCTCCTAAAAGAGAGGCTGTTATCTGTTCATCCAGTGCGGCTTCCTGCATAATTCTGGAAAAGAGAAGATTGCAGACATCCAGTATTGACGATTTTCCCATTCCGTTTACTCCATAAAAAATGGCATCTTTTCCGTTTAATACTATTTCTGTATCTGAAAAACCTCTGAAATTGTGCACTTGCAGTTTGTCTATTCTCACGCTTTTCTATCTCCTAAACCTTCGAATGCATACCATTAAGCTATTTATCATCTTTTCAGTAGTATCATACTTTAATTCTTTTATTTATGCAAGATTTTCCCATTCCAGCTCTTATCCTTCCGTCCTTCTTACCGACTCTTTCCAGTCACACACACGATATTCTTCCTTATATTCACTCATCTGCATATCGTACACACTGTCACCAAACGCTTTGCCCGTCAGGGTGCCAATTTTTCCCGGAATCTTTTTCATCAGCCGGATGATCCAGCCAGTCGCTGGGGCCATCACAAGCCGGTGTCCTTTTACCACAGCGATCATCTGCACCAGATCCGAAGTATTGATATACTGCTCGTTCTGTGGGAAAAACACTCCGGTCTCTTCGTTGTCGATCATCCGTTTGACAAACTGTGCCAGATTTTCTATATAAAGCATGGAACGCTGATTATGTACAATCGGAAATAGCGGAAGCTTTCCTGCCAGTTTTGCAAGCTGTGGATAGTTTCCCTTTGATCCCTTTCCGTAAATCATCGGCGGGCGCAATACGACAACTTTAAAACGTTCATCTGCCAGTGCCTGTATTTTCTGATCTGCCTGCCATTTGCTGTCTCCATAGAAATTCAATGGTTTGGGAATTGTATTTTCTGTGATTTTCTTTTCTCTACATCCGCTGTATACAATCATGGAAGACATAAAGAGAAACTGCTGCACGCCTTCCTTTTTTGCTTTTTCGGCTGTCTCTACTGCCAAATCTGTATTCACGCGGTAATACTGCTTCTTTTCTTCTTCCGTCACCTGTCCCACGTCTGCATGTGCAATTCCCGCCACATGATAAACCACATCATATGCAGAAAAATCGTGTGTCCGCCATGTTTGGGTTCTCATATCCAGCGTGTCAACCTGATAATACTCCGGCCATTGTCTCAGCCATGCCTCCACGGAAGTTCCCACATAACTGCCGCTTCCGGTGATCAGAATCTTCTTTTTTCTCCTGCCCTTTTCACGTTCTTCTGTGTCTTTTGCAATGGTTTCCTTTTTTGCGCTGCTCTGTGCTGTTTCGCTTTTGTGCGCTTCCGTCTCTTCTTCCTCTTTGTTCAGTTCGCCGGTTCCACCTTCAACCACGCCGTTGTGCATGAGCACGGAGCCAATTGTGCCAAGAAAACATTTCAGATCCATCCATGGTCCCAGATGTTTGACATATTCGCCGTCCAGTCTTGCTTTGTCCGGAATCTCCAGTTCATCTCTGCCATTGATCTGTGCCCACCCGGTCAGCCCCGGTGTCACATCATTGGCACCATATTTCTCACGCTCTGCTACCAGATCATCCTGATTCCACAGTGCCGGCCGCGGTCCTACGATACTCATTTCTCCTTTGAAGATATTAAAAATCTGTGGCAGTTCATCCAGACTGGTTTTGCGCAGAAATTTTCCTACCTTTGTGATGTACTGCTCCGGATTCTCCAGCATATGTGTCGGCACATCCTTCGGTGTGTCAATCCGCATGGTACGAAATTTGTAAATCTGGAAGAAACTCCGGTGGATGCCGACACGCTTCTGCTTAAATAATATCGGTCCCGGTGTATCCAGTTTGATCGCAATACATAAAAAAAGAAGGAGTGGTGATAAGATCACGATCGCCATCCCACTTAATATGATATCAATTCCTCTTTTGATGTAATGGTATCCTTTCATGGCTGACTTGCTCCTTCCTGATTTCACTTATTTTCATAAATTTACATATGTTATATCATACTCTATTTAAAAGGATATTGCAATAATTGTAACCGGATACAACACCTTTATCAAACCAAAAAGGATATCAATGACATCGTAATATTATATTTCAGCTATAAATTTTGAAGGATAATTAAGAGTTATCTGTTGAAAATCAAATTAGAATAAAAAGCAGGATAATATAAGATTATCCACATTCAACTGGAAGGCTGGGTCATAGAAACCATGGAATTATTGCTTTATCAATTAAAGTTTATGGAAAAATTAATAGATAAAATACATGAAGGTGGTCGTTATATTTTAATAAAAGGAAAGTCAGGTAGCGGAAAATCATTTACATTAAAGCAACTAGAATCTGAACTTAGTAAGGATCAATATCAAATAATAATTTTTGACGGCGACTATCAATATGATGATCGAGAGTATTATCCTTTCAAAAAAGCTTTATTTTTAGGAGAGGATTCTGCAAAGGAATTAATTGCTGGTGGTTTTGCTGAAGCATCCAAAGAGATACCTGTTGCCGGTAATATTATTAGTTATATAATTAAATCCTTCATTGAAAAGCAATCAACACCACATAATTTACTTTTGAATAGTGACGAACAAAATATACTGGCAAAACTCCGACAAATCTTAAAAAAACCTCATATCGTACTGATTTTTGATAATATCCATTGGTGGGATAGACGTTCACTTCAATTGTTGAAATTATTACTAACGAATAAAGAGATTTTAAATCCTGACAAATTAAATAATTTTACTACAGTTTTTTCTATGACAACAAACCAGTCGGCACTTCATGCTGATCTTTTGAAAGATATCATAGATGAAGTAAACTACGAAGAAATGTTATTTCCTGTGGTTGGTTTGATAGAGTTTAAGAACACTCTATTTAATACGACTTTGCAGAATTTTTCAGACACACAAATTAATTTGCTATTTAATCTTGTTAATGGACATTTACAAGTCCTTTTTGAAGTTATAAATGAAATAAATAATCATAATTTTGATTTTAATGCTACCTATGAAAGCAATAAGCAATATTTAAGTACTGTATTAGAAAAAAGATTAAAAGAATATGGTGCTGATAGTACACAAATCTTGAAAACACTAGAATATGCAGCCATAATAGGTATTACATTTTCTGTTTACGAGTTACGTAATATAACGAAGTCAACAGAGAATGAAATAAAAAAGATTATTGCTGAAACCAGTAAACTCACAATAACAGAACAGACAGAAGAATTTGATTATATTAAGTTTGCTCATGATATTATCAGAGAGATATTTAAAACCAAGGTAGAACAAGATCATACAGAGTATTATTATTCTTTGGCGTTATGCATCAAAGAAATTAAACCGGATCAATATCTTAGAAGGGCGAGATATTGTATTAAATGTCTTGATACAGAGGATGCCGTAATACTATATATGTTAGAGGCGGTTAAACAAATACGATTATACGGTAAAGTATTAAATACAATTTTTGAAGAAATGAGTCCATTAATGAATTCGTTGCAAAAAGAATATCTCAAGTTAATGCAAGAAGCGTATTGTTTGTATTCTAAAAAAGAATATAAACAAGCAAGTTCTAAATTAAGTTTAATATTGGATATATTTCCAGCTGAACTTTTAGCAGAAAGAGATATTTTGAAAATCCGGTGTTTTTCCAAAACAATGGCATCCAATGAAATACAGGATATTATTACTAAGTCGAATAATATCAGAAAAAATAATACATTCAATGGTGAAAAGGATATATGGGAACGTTACTCGCAAGTTGTTATGATTGCTTTTGCACATTTAGGAGAGATTACACTTGCCAGAGAAGTTGAAGATGATACTCTTCGGAGTCTGTCTGAACGCTTAAATTATGATGATACTGCTAAAAAAAGATTAAATATCATTAAGCGTGTAGCAAATTCCATCCATAATATTGATGTTTCAGCAGTTTTTGTAAAAGATGCGTTTGATTACTTTGGAAATAGTTTATTAGATATAAGGCAATATTATATTTGTTTAGGAAATTATACTACTATACTTATAAATCAAGGAGATTTTGAGGAAGCATACAATATTGCTGTTCAAGGATTTGAAATTGAAAAATCTAATGCAGATATCGAATTTCCAAGAATACAGTTAATTAGGAACAACTATATATTAGCAGGATATTTGTCTGGATATTTAGATGAGGATGATTGTATTCATCTTTATGAAGAAATGCTTTCAGAAATGCCTATAATATCAGAAAGATTATTTTACAATTCAAACCTAAGCATCTTTTGGGCTTTAAAAGACAATCCACAGAAAGCATTCGATATTTTACATAATGAAGCTTTATTACACTACGATACAGAAGAAAAGGAAGGATTATATCAATACAGAGTAGTCACAAATACAGCGATATATCAGCATTTATTAGGACAATCGGATGTTGCCGTGCGACAATTAAATGGTATTAGAGATTTGACTAAGCGCCTAATAAATGGTTCATATTTTTCAAAAAGAAATGAGTTACTTATCCAATTAATGGAATCAGGTACAGTAACTACTGGAAAAGAATGGCTTAAAAAGTTATTTTCAATACAACCAACTTATCAAGATCTGGCATGGCAATATTTTGGTTTAGGTTATGCTTTTATGGCCGTTTGTAATTGGGATATGTCAGAATAAAAGGGTATCGCAAATACATTTTCTCATTGGTAAATATTGCTAGAAAGTGATTATCTGTGTACCCTCTATTTTTATGTCTTGAGGAACTTTCTCTTGATTTGCTTGAGGTAATAAATTATAGTTGTTTTTACATTTCGCTCCTCCGTTTTATATTGTTTTCCTATATGAATATCTTGGGATATTCTTGGTATGTATTCATTACTCTGATATTTTTTTATAATTTCTATCAATTTATGTATTGCTAATTTTTTGGCCTTACAATATAGAGTTTCTGGATTATCATCGGATGAAATTGTAGGACGTACAATTTCTATGATATCTCCAGTATCAACTCCAGTATCTATATAATGGATTGTATTCGCTATTCGATCCCAATCATCATTTAAATATGCAAAGTATATACAATTATTACCTCTATAATAAGGTAAATAACCGCCATGTACATTTATGATTTCTGATTTGCAAGCGTTTATAATTTTTTTCTTTAATATAGAGGTACCCATAACAATGCAAAGGTTACAAGGGTTTTGATTTAATAAATTGACTACATAGTTTGAATTAATATTTGTTACATTTATAATTTTACTCTTAAGTGCCCCTTCATAATTGAAATAATTTTTTCTATACTTGTTATATCCCAAAACCTCTCTGGAGAACCATTGGTATCTATTGCAAATATAACGATAATATTTTTTGTTAGAAATCAATCTTTTTCGTTGATATTTTCCAGGCTCACGTATAACTACATTTATTATAAATGTTTTTTCTAACATATGGATTAAATAGTCATATTGAGGCCCATCAGTTGTAAGTATATTAATTGTAAAATCTGAATTTTTCATAGCTGTTGTTACCTTAAACTATGCCCACTTCTAATAAGGCTTAACGAAATAAGTGTTTCCAACATTTGAGTGTAATTTAAATCATTTTCAGAAAAAGCATAATAAAATGACATTCCTTTTGTAATGTGGGGATTGGTTGCAATATCTGTTACATATATATTTTTATTATAGTCAATTCTATAATCAACTCTTCCAAATCCAGTAATTCCCAACAACTGTACTACACGTTTTGTACATTCTTCGAGTTGCTTTGATATCTCAGGTTCAGCTTCCTCGAAATTATAAAAACCAAATTTCAAATCTCTTCTGATACCATAATCTAAAATCTGATTTCCCAAATTTTTTTGATTGTTTACAGTAATACCTACTGGAAGTACAACTTCTGTTTCCTCCCCTATAATAACAGGAACCTCAACCTCAAAACCTTCAATAAAACTTTCTACGATTACAGGCTGATTAAATTGATTGGCAAGATTTTTAATAAACGAATCTTTAGTGTAATCGTAAACAAATATGTTATCGGATGTGAGACCAATACTAGACGTTTCATAATTTAATTTCACAATTACTTTTTCTCCCTCACTCGGATGTTTATCCAATAACCAACCTTTATTTGGGAGATAAAGATAATCATTTGTTGTTGGCAATCCATTTGACTTTAGAAGGCAGCTGCAATGATATTTGTTTCTGGCTAAACTTACAACATATGGGTTACTATTCGTATGGCATAATCCATACAGATCACAGAATGCCGGAATTAAAGATTTACGTCCAATAGCAGTACCTTTTTGAGCTGTATTAATCACAATTGGATATTTGGAATCTTCTCGATAATAATTATTGGTAATATAGCCTTTTATAAAATCCATTTCATCTATAAAACATACTGTTTCAAAGCCACTATTTCTTAAAGATTCAACAATCAATTCTTGCTGATTCAATGAAAGATATTCTGAAATAACAGATGTTCCGCTATAATCTACAAAATTATCCGTTTTTTCCCGTATATTTGAAACGAGAAATATTTTTATTTGATCAGCTTTGTTATGCGCTTCCTTGTATACATCCTTATATTTTTTTAGCATTTTATCATCCTTTCTTATAAAATTCTAATTTGATTTTCAACAGATAACTCTTAATTATCCTTCACTCGCTTCTCTTGTCACATTTAAAATTATACCATATATTTCCTAAAATTATAACAAAATCCTTTATTTTAATCCATTTTTCTTATTTAAACGGCAATTTATTGTTTAATCTCACCGTTTTCCCATCAAAACATCACCTTTCGATATCCACGTTTTGTATTTCCCCAAAGTCTATCCCATACCCTTTCCCACCCATACTGATACAAGAAACCCCACTGTTCTATCCATGTAATTGTTATATATTGTACAATTTTTTCAAATTTTGCCTTATCCAACAAAATCCTCCCCATTTCATGTACCATATACTCCTAAACAAAACTTCATATACAAAGGAGACCACCCATGAATAATTTACAGACACACATCAACAACTATCTGGAACACTGCCGTCACCAAAAACGCCTGGATTCCAAGACTCTGAAAGCATATCGCATCGACCTTCAGCAATTTTATGCCATTTTTTCATGCAGTGATGTTTCTGATATTACACCGGATCTGTTGGAAAATTATATTGGCAGTCTGCACCAGAAGTACAAACCCAAAACCGTAAAAAGAAAGATTGCCTCAGTCAAAGCTCTTTTTCACTACCTGGAATATAAAGAAATCATCGCCCGGAATCCTTTCAACAAGGTGCAGATCAAATTCCGCGAACCTGTGATTTTGCCGAAAACCATTCCATTGCACACGATCGAAATTTTCTTATCTACGATCTATGAGCAGCGCACCATCGCCAAAACGGATTATCAGAGAAAAAACGCTTTGCGGGATGCCGCTGTCATAGAACTTTTATTTGCAACCGGAATACGGATTTCCGAATTATGCGCTCTGCGTATCTGTGACATCAATTTGTACGATGGATCAGTCCTGATCTACGGAAAAGGTTCCAAAGAACGAATTGTTCAGATCGGAAACCACGAGGTCATACAGATTCTGTCGGAATACCGCAATGAATTTCTCCCCCAGATGGAAACCTGCCAGCATTTCTTTGCGACGCTAAACGGAACGGCATTATCCGATCAGTCGGTACGGCGGATGATCAACAAATATGCTTCTCTTGCTGCAATTGAACAGCATATTACACCGCATATGTTCCGGCATACATTTGCCACCAGCCTTTTAGAAGCGGATGTCGATATCCGCTATATACAGGAAATGCTTGGTCACAGTTCCATTCATATCACAGAAATCTATACGCATGTTGCCATGTCAAAGCAGCGTGCCATCCTCACTACCAGACATCCCCGCAATACGTTTCATCTATAAAAAGCAAAACAGCAATTCACGTGCCATGCACGGAATTGCTGTCATTGATAGCCGTTCTATTTTTACTTATTTATTCTCCCCCGCCAATTCCGGGTGATACGTTGGCACAATTTTCTTGACACACTCCCGGATGTCTTCCGGTTCTGTCACAACGTACTCTTTTAATTCTTCCAACTGCTGCATGAATTTTTCTTCATCCAGCTCAATCGGTTTACCGATATGAATCAGATTGTTTGCGGTATCCTGCATCCCTTCTTCATCCATCAGCATCTCTTCATAAAGTTTTTCTCCCGGGCGAAGTCCTGTGAAAATGATATGGATATCCTCATCCGGCTTGTGACCGGAAAGAAGAATCAGGTTCTTTGCCAGATCCAGAATCTTGACCGGCTCTCCCATATCCAGAACAAAAATTTCTCCACCTTTGGCATAGGTGCCCGCCTGCAGCACCAGAGATACCGCTTCTGGAATTGTCATAAAATACCGCACGATATCCGGATGGGTAACCGTGACCGGGCCTCCACGCTCAATCTGTTTTTTGAACAGCGGAATCACACTTCCGTTACTGCCAAGCACATTTCCAAAACGCACGGCTACGAAATCTGTCTTCGATCTGCGGTTATAGGTCTGAATGATCATCTCACAGATGCGTTTGCTGGCACCCATGATATTGGTTGGGTTGACTGCCTTATCCGTGGAAATCATCACAAATTTCTTCACACCGTACCGATCTGCCGCCTGCACAATCTTCCACGTGCCAAGCACGTTATTCTTAATTGCCTCGTTCGGACTCTCTTCCATGAGAGGCACATGTTTATGTGCCGCTGCATGATAGATAATCTCCGGCTTGTAATGTTCAAAAATCCAGTTCATACGATTCGTATTCCGCACGGATGCAATCAGCACAACAAGATCCAGCTCTGGAAACCGGACTTTCAGTTCGTTTTGCACATCATAGGTCGTATTCTCGTAAATATCCACAATAATCAGCTGTTTTGGCTTGTGTGCGGCAATCTGCCGGCACAATTCGCTTCCGATAGAGCCGCCGCCCCCTGTAACCATTATGATTTTCCCAGAAACATAATCCATGATAGACTGCAGATCAACCGTCACCGGATCCCGCCCAAGAAGATCATTGACATCTACATCTTTTAATTTGCTGACGCTGACATCGCCGTTTACAAGCTGGTAAATGCCGGGCAGACGTTTCAATGTGCATCCGGTTTCTTTGCAGATATCAAGAATCCCCTTGATCTGTTTCTGCGTGGCCGATGGCATGGCAATGATGATCTCATGCACATGCAGTTCTTCGACTTTTTCCAGAATATCGCTCCGATCTCCTACGACTTTCGCTCCATGAATATAATTGCCGATCTTGTTCCGGTCATCATCAATCACACCAACAACCTTCTTTTTCACATAGCGGCTGTTGTTGATTTCTTTGATGATCTGGTTTCCTGCATCCCCTGCTCCGATCACAAGTACATTCCGTCTGTACACACCTGCTCTGCGCATATTGCGAAGCACACGCAGTCCGCGGTAAGAATATCTGCATCCCATGACAAATACAAACAGAAACAATCCATACAGAATGTAAAAGCTTCTTGGCACCGGGTACATATCCCCCCAGTTCCGAAGCAATATCAGCACTGTCACAACAACGGTATCCAGAATACATGCTGAAACCACATACATCATTTCCAGTGCTCCCGCATAGCTCCAAAGACTGGAATACAGCCGGAGCATCCAGAAAATGATCAGTGTAACAATGATCATAAAAGGAAGTGCTCTCCACACTTCATCCATATATTGAAACGGTACGCTTTTGATATTCAGATCAAACCGAATCAATAACGCAACTATGCTTGCAGCAAACACTGCAAGCACGTCGTAGCACATCAGAAAAATCCGTCTGATCAGTAATTGTTTATCTTGAATGATTTTTTTCATAATTTCAATCTGTTATTTTTGATTCTTTCTCTGTTTTCTCGATTGTTTTTTTGATGATTTTTTCTTGACTGAGGATTCTGTCACTCCTGCCCCTTGAGTATTCTGTACCATCTGCGCGGTATCTGCTTTTGCACTCTCTGCTGCTTTTGGAATACTCTGTTTTACGGCAGTATCACTTTCTGCAGAAACCGCTGTTTCTTTAACAAAAAGATTTTCTCTCTTTACGAGCATACGGTTCACTGCAAGTCCCAGGCCAAGCATACCCCAGAATACCGGAGCGGTACATACATTAGAATCGTTTGCGATACCTGCAATCATATACACCAGCACTGCCGCAAATAATCCAAATCCAACCCAGCTGATACTCTCGTGCAGATCCACTCTGCGGTAAATGCGTATCGACTGTACCAGATACCAAAACAAAAATACCAGAAGTGCCAGGGTACCGAGTAATCCGGTTTCCACCCACTGCTGCAGATACCAGCTATGGGCTTTTACGTCATAGCTGTTTGCGCCGTAGACATAGTTCTGACTGATATAATCATTCTGTGGCACTTCAAACATGTAGGTATTTGCCCCACTCCCCATAAAAGCATGCTTTCCAAGAAGCGGAATTGTTTTATTCCAGATATGTCCTCGATTGCTCATTGCATCATCCAAAAACAGTGTTGAAACTTTTGGATTTTCAAACTTTACCAGTTTTCCTGCAGGATTGAGATATTCATATCCGTCCGTATCATTTTTTGAGAAATCCCATTCGACACCATCTATGATCATCTTTATTCCTGCTGTATTATCGGTAAACATGATCGGCTGAATCTGTACATTTGCAAACCGTTCATCATTGAGGGCCAAAATATGATTTTCCTGATCTACCTCTGTTGTCTGAATCTCCTGACCATCTGCATCTTTGCATACCACGGTGATTACACCGTCGCTCCCCAGATCATAGGACACATACAGAGGATTGTTCCAGATATCAAGTTCCACATCATCTGTGTTTGTTTTGATATCGTTTAAAGAGAACTGATCTTTCATATGATACGTTCCAACAACCGTCTTTTTAAGATTTTGACCGAACTCTGTCGTATTTGCCAGTACTCCTGCTGCTATCATTCCAATAATAACCACAACAATCCCGGCTACAAATAATTTTTTCTTCCGACTGAGTAAAACCAATGCGAGAATCACAGCACCAATTGCCAGTGCAATAAATCCGGAAGAACTTCTGCTACCAACCAGTGCTACAATGCAAAAAATCTCTGCAACCGCGATTACAAGACGATGCCACATCTTTTTCGCCCCAATAAACAGGCAGACCAGCAATGGTATCAGCATGCCAAAATAAAATGACAAAAAGTTAGGATTGTAAAGTGTCGTATACGCAGTCTTATCTGCGAAATTAAAGGAAATCTTATCTAATTGGTTCCACCAGCTTGTGTCCGTCATCAGATGTTTGCCCAGAGATGTCTTAAAATAATCCAATCCAAAGACCTGGAAAAATCCAATCAGAGTAACAATTGCGATTCCAATGCCAGACCAGCGCAGGATTACCTCTATCTGTTTTTCTTCCTGTACATAATTATAGACATAATAACACAGTATCATATAGACAAATATAACCCATACAGGCTCAAAAAGTTCATATGTACCATGTGCCACCCAGTATTTGTGACTGGAAAACAGGGCAGACATTGCAACAAACAATGCATACACCATCAGAAAATAAAAGGAATTTTCAAATGCAAACTCCTTTTTATTCAAATACCGGATCAGTAAAATTGCGAGCATTACAACTCCCACAAGGATGATCGCAATCATCTTCCATGCAAAAAAGAAGTCCGTCTGCTTTGCTGCACTCTCCGGATACCAGTCAAACTGTGCCAGATTTGTATCATAAACAAAAGAATGCACAATGATTGGAATAAATCCGATCAACAAAATAATGGGAATCAATATCTTATTTGCTTTTAACGTGTTTTTGTTTCCATTCGTATTCAAGATTATTTTCTCCTTATGTTTCATTGCCTATAATCATACCCCAAATTTCGTTTTTTTTCAATCATTCCGGCATGTCGATTTTATTTTTCTTTTTATATAGGTAAAAACACTTTTTTGTTACTTGTGTGTTACTTAAAAATTTAACAAATAAATGTGTATGATTGACACGATAATATAAATTTTTACACACGAAAGGAAGAAAAATGAGATTACCAAACGGATACGGCGGAGTCGTAAAACTCTCCGGCAACAGAAGAAGACCCTATGCAGCACGCATCACTACGGGCTGGCACATCAATGACATCACGGGAAAGCGCATCCAGCACTACCAGATTCTTGGGTACGCTCCTACCCGGTCAGAAGCTCTGCAGATTCTGGCACGTTACAACAATTATCCCATCGATGGGGAAACGCTGAAATTAACCTTCCGGGAAATTTATCTCCGATGGTCCGAAGAAAAGTTTCCTACCATCTCCCACTCCAACATCAAAGGTTATCGGGCAGCATTTGCCACTTGTGAAAACATTGCTGATATGCCATTTCACAATTTGAGACTCAATGATTTACAGCAGGTGATTGATCACAGCGGCAAGAACTATCCCACCCTGAAAAAAATCCGTGTTCTCTTTAACCAGCTCTATTCTTATGCCATGAAACACGAAATTGTCTCAAAAGATTATTCTGCCTATGTAAATATCTCGAAATACAAAGACCGGAATCCAAATAAAAACATACGAAGCTGTTTTTCCACCTCTGAGATTTCTCTCCTGTGGAAACACAAAAACGATCCCTATTGCCAGACAGTCCTCATGCTGATATACAATGGGGTCCGTGTCTCAGAGCTTTTGGATCTGAAGAAAGAAAACGTTCATCTGTCCGAACAATATTTTGATGTCATTGACAGCAAAACCGAAAACGGCATTCGAAAAGTTCCGATTGCTGACAAAGTACTCCCCTTTTACCAGCGCTGGCTTCATGACTGTTCCGATTGTGAATATCTCATCCATACTCTGGACAGCCAGCATTTTACCTATTATATGTATTACCACAATGTTTTCCAGCCTCTGATGTTTCGTCTGCACATCGATCATACACCTCACTGCTGCCGGCACACCACGATTTCCCTGCTCGCCGAAGCACATGTCGATCAGACTACCATCAAAAAAATTGTCGGTCATTCCGGCGCTATGTCCCTGACGGAACGGATTTACACACATCTGGATGTGCCTGCGCTGGTCGAAGCCATTAATCAGATTTAATCGCTTCTTGTATGTTGCTTGCGTGTTACTTGTAGAAGTGATTTTGCCCCAAACTCTGTTTATAAATCCGGTATTTCCAATACTTCCGCGGAAAATACCATGCATATTTCCGGTTAAGGTAACTTACAAGACTTCTACAAAGAAGAGTGCTAAGGCAAAGACAAAGAAACTTACTTACACAATGAAAGTTGCTAAGGCAAGCGTTGCTTTATCTGGAGAGTCAGCAGTAGCAGTTGGAAGCACAACTAAGTTAACAACAACTAAGAAGGCTTCTTCAAGAGCTAAGATCACTTACACATCCAGTGATGAGACAATCGCAACAGTTTCTGAAGACGGAACTGTAAAGGGTGTAAAGGCTGGTAAGGCTACTATCACAGCTAAGTTAGTTATCGGTAAAGATACAGCTACAGCTACTCAGGAAGTAGAAGTAAAGAACTATGTTCTTTCTACAGTAGCACAGAACAAGTTAACAGAGCTTACAGCTACTGTCGCTGGTGATACAAAGAACCTTAAGGCTTCTGATTTCACAGTAAAGAGTGAAGCAACAAACGTTGTTTACCCAGTATCTAAGGTAACAGTTGATTCTAAGGACGCTTCTAAGGTTACATTAACTCTGTTCAGTGAGTTAAAGGATGCAGCTACATATGATGTGACTCTTGATGGAATCACAAAGACATTCGTAGCTTCTGATGGAAAGGTTGCTTCTATCGCACTTGATAAAGCTACAATCCCATATGCTACTGAGACAGAAATTAAGTTGGTTTCCAAAGATGCTAATGGTGTTATCATAAAAGAACTTAAATATGGTGATACTGATAACAGTTATAACTTTACAATTGATACAAAAGGTAACGGATATACAACTGGTTCTAAGTTATACTTAAACAAGATTGGCGATACTGCTGAAGCAACTATCGAGTACAAGACTGGAAAGTATGACCAGAATGGTAAGGCTGAAGGCAATATTGGTCCTAACAAGGTGACAATTACTGCTGCAGATCAGTCAGCTATCAATGATTTCAAAGTAAGAATTGATGGCGCAAACAAGAAGTTTGATAAGGCAAAAGATACTAATAAGATTGCTGCCGGAGAAACTGGCAAATATGCATACTTTATGATCAAGGATGCAACAGGAACAGAGGTTTCTAAGTATGATTATACTGTAGAATCTTCAGACAAGACAGTTTTAATGCTTGCAAGCAATACTATCTCAAGCAAGAGCGTTGGTCTTACTCCTGTTAAGCAGGGTACAGCATATATCTTATTTAAAGATAAGGATGGTAAAATTGTAAACTCTGTAGCAATTGATGTTACTGCTGGTAGAGAAGCTGCTACTCTTGAGTTAGATAAGTATAGCGTAGATGCTTCTACATCAAAGACTGTAGCTGCTAAGACAGTAAGTGTTAAGGTAAAGGATCAGTATGGTGATGAGGTAGCTGCAAGCAATTACTCAAATGTACATGTATCTTATTTAAGTGGTCCTGTTAAGAATGAGTCCGCTGTAGCATTTGATGCAAGCAAGAAAGCAGTTGTTGTTACAGGTTCAGCATTTGATGCTTCTAAAACAGGAGCTTATGTATACAAGGTAGCTTATACAAAAGATAATAAGGAAATTGTAGCTAAGACTCTTACTGTTAATGTTCAGAAACCTGGTTCTGCAGTTGATTCATATCGCCTTGATCTTGACAAATCTTCTGTAGATGTTAAAGTTGATAATGATAATAAAGATAGCAAAATCATTACTGCTCAGTTAATGGGACGTTCAAACGGTGTTGATTTGAACGCAGTACAGAGTGTAACTTATACTGTAAAGAAATCTGATGGAACAGTTGTTTTTGGTAATGACAATGGAAAGGTTGTTACAGGAGCAGCGTTCGGAGTTGATGCTAACTATGGTGATAATAAAACTACAGGTTCTAATTTAAATATCAAACTTGTAGATGTATCTAAGGGAGTAGCTACAAAGAATCTTGGAGCTGGTACTTATACTGTAACTGCTACATGCAAAGATGCAAAGAAGAATGACGTAACTATTACTTCCAGCTTTACAGTAACAGATACTCAGACTAAGGCATCTGCTGATGTTAAGTATAATTCTGTTGAGCCGACAGAGGATACTGTTGAAGCCGCATTAAAAGCTGCTTTAGTTGTAACTTATGGAGATGATGTTTATAGTAATGCAAAAGATGCTCCAGACGGTGCTAAAGAATTAGTAATTTCTAAGGTTGAAGGAAAACTTAACAATGGTGTTGAGTTTAAGAAAAAGGATACTGCTGTTAAGGGTCATGATTTCAATGTTTCTAAACTGGAAGTTACTGTAACAGTAGCAGATGGCATCTCAATGAATGTTGAAGTTGCCGTACCTGGTGTTATTACAGCTAAATAGTATTGTAAAAAGATCGTTTGATCCGAATATTATAAGAAAATCTCTCTGTGCATTTGTATAGAGAGATTTTTCTTAATTTTAAAGAGACATTTATGGATAAAAAATATATGATTATGTTATTCAAAATGGACCGGTTAGTATGTCTTTGATAGGATGTTATACTGGATATCAGCATAACATATTAGAAAAGAAGATAAGAGAAATGATAAATGAAGGTGTATTAGAAGAAAGAAAAGGCTTATATTTAGCTATCTCTTTATAAATATGGTCATCTAAAAATTTGACATTGCATAAAATAAAACCAGTTTCTTTTGATATGAAAGCCTAAAAGAGAGTCGCACAACGCGACTCTCTTTTTACCTAGTTTATCAAACCAAAATTATTTGATTGTGATTGCTCCCGGCTTAAACAATGACTAAAAAACCTCTGGACGAGAAATCGCTCAGAGGTTTTTCAATAAAAAATGCCAAATATACTTCAGTACTCCAAATTCACATTGATATTCTAGAACGGTAAAATCAAAATTAATTATCGGCATTTGGCCGATACAAGCCTCTATATTACTTTCCTTTATAGATATTAACAATCTTATCACATGTCTGCTTTAATTTTACGTACAATTGATTAAAATGTTTAAGGATTTCCTCAAAATCAGCATCATTATACAGTTCAATATTTTCCTCTGTGATTTTCCCTAATTCTTTAAGTGTATTACTCAAAGAGGTTTGATTCTGTATCACAAGATCTCTGATTTTTTTTAATTCATTTTGATTCATATATTTTCTTCTTTGTTTATCACATAATATAACACCAAAACCCATTCCCTGCATTAGCAGAGAATGGGTAAAATTGTTGAAAATATTATAAATTACTGGATAGTAATTACAGTAGTTGGTAACTCAACTTCAACATTTGTATAAACATTTGTATCTGGAACAAGAATTTCAACAACCAGTTTTGTAACTGTGAAATTCTGCTGACCAGTAAATGATGCATTTGTAATATCATCATTTACTCCACCTGTACTATTGATTGTTCCCTCAACTTTTTTGATTGCATTGCTCAAACCAACACCAGAAAGTTTACTTCCGTTGTAATTTACTTCTTTAATAGCATTTACAAGAGCAGTCTTAACTGTAGTATTACCATCTGAAAACTTCAGCACATTTGAAGCAACAAATTCAGGTGTAAATGTAACAGATGCTTTACCCTGCTTGTCAGTAATTACAAAGTTAGATGTATATACCTTTCCATTATATCTTGCAATTACAGTATAATTTCCAGCACCAAGGTTCTTTGCTTTGATAGAAGATCCAGAAACAACGTTGATGTTTAACTTTTCTCCTGTTACATTAGCAACAGTAGTTGCATTAACTCCATTGCTATCAACAGAAATAGCAGCGTTTGTTGTTACATCTGTAGAAGCAGAAGCTGGGTTTGCAGCATTTCCTTTATAACCAAAAACAACTGTTCCATCAGCTTTTGTTACTGTATAAGTTACTCCGGAATTTACATTTACTGCATCAACTCCACCAGCAACACCGATAAGGTCTGCTGTAATGCTAACACCTGTTGCTCCGTCAAGGTTTCCTTCCTTAACAGTTGTATCTACAGCAGTTTTATCAAGATTTACTCGATATGTATCAGGTGTTGTAGTAGTAGGTTTTGCTACAACAATGGTAAGTACCTGACTTAATGTATTCTTTCCATCTTTGTTAATATACTGAACATAATAATTATAAGAACCAATAATAGATCCTGTAGCATCAACAGTTATATCTTTACCTGATGCACTTGGAGCTGTAGCAAGAGTCTTTCCATTTGAAGAATCTTTATATGTAACGGCAATCCGTCCACCATTAGCTAAATTCCAATCATCACCATACTGATCCTTCAAAGTTGCCTTAACTGTTCTTGTTGTATTTGCTGTATTAGAGATTGTAAGGTAGTTCTTATCTAATGTGATGGAAGCAACCTCTCTCTTAGCTACAACATCAATAGCTACAGATCCAACGATCTTGTTATCTCTGTCTTTAAATAACAGATAAGCAGTACCAACTTTAACACCCTTAAGAACTACAGATTTACTATTTCCTAAGTCAATGGTATTGGTGTTATTTTGAAGCATAAGAACACTCTTGTCAGAAGATTCTACAGTATACTTATTATATACGGAATCAGAAACTTCTTTTCCATCAGCGTCTTTAATCTTGAAGTATGCCGTTGTACAAGTTGTATCTTCAACAGCGATCTTATTGGTATCCTTTGCTTTGTCAAATGACTTACCTGCTTTGTCAATCTTTACAGCGAACTCGCTGACTGCTGATTGATCTACTGCAGTAATTGTCACCTTCTGTGCAGCAATGTCATCCACTGGCTTACCATCTTTATCATATTTTCCAGACTTGTAAGCAATTTCTGCTGTAGCAGTATCACCAGCTTTGTTCAGATAAAGATTGCTTCCACTTGTGTAACCATTTCCATTTGTGTTAATGGTAAATGTATAAGAGGAATCAGCCTTTCCATAAGGAAGTTCTTTCACAATTACACCATTTGCATCTTTGGAAACCAATGTGATTTCCTTTTCTGTTGCATATGGGATTGTCAGTGGACTGACAGAGATGGATGCAACCTTTCCGTCAGTAGCCTTGAAAGACTTTGTAATTCCATCCAGTGTTACATCATAATCAGCTGCATCGCTAAGATCAGCAAACATTGTTAAAGTAACTTTTGTTGCGTCCTTGGAATCAACAGCAATCTTTGATACTGGATACTTAACATTTGTCTTAGGATTTACTACTGTAAAATCAGTTGCCTTAAGAGCTTTTGTATCTCCCGCAACATCTACAGTAAGCTCTCTAAGTTTTGACTGTGTTACACTGTTAAGGATAAATTTCTTTACTTCTACTTCCTGAGTAGCTGTAGCTGTATCCTTACCAATTGTAAGTGTAGCTGTGATTGTAGCCTTACCAGCCTTAACACCAGTTACTGTACCATCAGCAGCTACTGTAGCTACGGACTCATCACTGGATGTGTAAGCAATCTTAGCTCTTGAAGAAGCCTTCTTAGTTGTTGTTAACTTAGTTGTGCTTCCAA
>ERZ773178.447-NODE-447-length-50870-cov-35.182053_pt1 | contig 50870 bp, 40 predicted proteins | sample MGYA00580533_ERZ773178 | MGnify/ENA primary metagenome ERZ773178 (study PRJEB29015, sample SAMEA2737859) | human gut metagenome | biome: human gut; feature: human-associated habitat; material: faeces | place: China | collected 2012 ...
TTGATCTGTTCATCTACATTATACAATTCTATATTAACCAGAATACTTTTCTTCCTGGTTTCATAATACGAAAAGACTTCGACAAAAATCGTTTCTCAGATCCACTTAGTTCCAATTGAAAGCGTACTGTATACATATCGAAATCTCCTCATATTTTTTTACGACGTATTCTACGTATATATTATATCATGGTTCACGTATAGAAACAGCTGAAAACCAGTTACATACGTCATTCATCTCATGACTAAAGTCACGAGCGTTCTGACTTTAACAGTAAATAAACATTAATATGTCATACTCCAACTGTCTTAACTGATATTTTTCACAAACTCCAGAAACCTTCATCTCATAATATCTCGTTATCGTTTTATGTTCATCCCAAAAGTGCATATGCACCCTCCTCATCGTTCTATTTAGAACGTTTTTATTCCATAGCTACTCTATAGGTTTGTCAACAACTTTTTATTGACACTTTTTATGTAAAAATACTATGCTAACTATAAGGGAAGGAATCCAAATATGCATACACAAAAATCTAACTTTCAAACAATGAAATACTTCTTTTACATCTTAATGATTGCAATTTTAGGATGGTTTTGTTTCATGCAATTATTTGGTGCTAACGAACAAAACTATAACAATCCGTCCAAATCCATAATCTATTCCGGTTCCTTTTACTGGAATAAAGAGGATGGTACAAAACAAAAAATAGACATTCCCGGAACCTATGAAGTAAAACCAGGCCATACCATGGTCCTGACAACAACCTTGCCTAAAGACTATGATGAAACGACTTTTGCGATTCGATCCTCTTTGCAGGACATTCAGTTCTACGTAGGAAATTCATTGCGCGCACAATATTCCACAAAAGATACAAGAATGGCTGGTAAAAATTCAGCGAGTCGCTACATCTTTTGTCCTACAACCTATAAAGATGCAGGAAAAACATTACGCATTGAACTGACAACCTACACTTCAAATTATTCTGGCATTGTCAATGAGGTGTATTGTGGTAATAAAGCCGAAATTTGGCAATATATATACAATACTTATGGAATATCCACATTTATTGCCTTCTTTATCTTATTTACCGGTATCACATCCATCCTGTTTGGCATAGCCCTAAAAAATGTCTACCACACAACATTCGACATGGAATACTTTGGATGGTGTATGCTCATGGGCTCTATCTGGATGCTTGGAGAATCCAAAATTCGACAAATCCTAGTTCCTAACGCATCCGCGTTAGCTGCTTTATGCTTTGTGATGATCATGCTGAGTCCATTACCCATCTTGTTCTATGCCGACAACATTCAAAATGGCAAGCACCAAAAACTCTATCGAAATATTGGTTATGTCGTCATTTTAAACTTTATTGTTTCTTCCATACTCTATCTTACAAAAGTCAAAGACTACATTGAAACATTGCCCGTTGCACAATTACTACTCGTCTTTGTGTTTATCCTAATATTCATTCATTTAGTACAATACATACGCAAAAATAAACAAACTAAATCCGACTACATTCTATTGATTGGACTCTTTCTAGTCCTAGTCTGTGTTGCTATTGAATCTGTATCTGTTTATTTTGTCGCAACTATTTCAGGTATCTTTATTGGCATAGGCATGATTATATTGCTCTTCACCAATATTTTTCGTACCATTCGAAAAATTCAAATTATAGAAGAAAAGCGCCATCAAACGGAGTTGGAAATTGAAAAGAAAGAAAACAAAAAAATAACACTTCAAATGATGGAATCCCTTTCTACTACCATTGAAGCCAAAGATGAATATACGCGTGGACACTCAAGGCGTGTCGCCCAATATGCAGCCTTGATTGCCAAAAATATGGGTTGGACAAATGAAGAGATTCAAAACCTTAAAAACTGTGCTTATTTACACGACATTGGAAAGATTGGTATTCCAGACCAAATCTTAAATAAGCCTGGCAAATTAACAAATGAAGAATTTAATTTAATCAAACAACACACTACAATTGGCCAAGGCATCTTAAAAGACATAACGATTATTCCGCATATCGATGAAGTCACAAGAAGTCACCATGAACATTATGATGGTACTGGCTATCCAGATGGACTTAAAGGAAATGAAATTCCAATACAAGCACGTATAATTGCGTTAGCCGACAGTTATGATGCCATGAACTCAAGAAGAATCTATCGTAACGCATTAAGTCATGGACGAATTTATCATGAAATCCAAATGAATGCGGGTACGCAATTTGATTCTGAAATTACTAAAGTCTTCTTGAAATTAATGGACAACGGATCTTTATTTCACTTAGAACACGAAATACTTCCATCCCAAGAAGACACAATCAATAAGTTTATTTCCGATGTTGTGACAACCATGCAAGATCAGGAAGAAACAAAAAACATCGATTATCTTACAGGCCTTCCTGTTCGTAATGTAGGACAAAAACGCATTGCGAGCGCTATGCAAAAGACAAATGGATGCCTGATTTTCTTGGATATGGATAACCTTAAAAAAATCAATGACGTCTATGGACATAAAGCTGGAGATCGAGCCCTAAAAAGCCTGGGAAAACTATTGCTAGACATTTCAATACCTAAGATCGCATGTCGTATGGGAGGGGATGAATTCCTTCTGTTCTTACCACAAGCGAATACAGAACAAGCCGAAAATACAGTTTCAAATGTGATTGAACAATTCAAAGAAATCATTAAAGACGATAGTGAAACCCATTTTGCAGCCCTTTCTGCAGGCATGCTCATGTGCACTCGAAACGATACGTTTGCGGATGCCTATTCAAAAGCCGACAAAGCCTTGTATTATGTGAAACAAAATGGTAAGAACAACTATTCTTGGTACAACCAAATCCATTATGGAAACACAGCCAACACAAGCTTAGACTTGCAACAAATCGCAAACTCCCTACAAACAAGTGGAAACTATTCAGGCGCATTACACCTAGAATATCGCGATTTCACAAGACAATATGAATACATACACCAATTGATGACACGAAACCAATGGAACTGTTATCTAGTCATGGTTACTATGGAAACTGTACAAGATACACTTCCATATATTGAAGAAATCGAAGAAGCCCTTGACCATATGGGTGAAGCTATTCAAGACAACATTCGAAAGGTGGATGTATGTACACGTTATAGTGCTATGCAATATTTGATTATTCTATCTCATCCTGCAGAAACACAAATTCCAAACATCATGTCACGCATTTTTATGGAATACTACAAGCTACAGGATAGTCAGCACTTCACGCCTAGCTATGAATATATTTCCATGAAAAAATAAAGGAGATCGACAATTTAGTCAATCTCCTTTTAGTTTGACAACAACCACCAACATTCTGAATCTCATCTAAAAATAAGTATGTTTTTCCTTTCGAGCCAGAAAATTCAATGCCAATCTCTAATAGATGCTCATCTTCGAAGTTCACATATATGATTTGTGGCAATGGAATTCCATCATTCATTAATTTATGAATCTTTTGATACATCATATACGATTTACCCGTTCTTCGAACCCCCACAAAACAATAATTCACATTATCTTCTAAATCATAATTTCTAGAAATAATAGGATTATAAAGATACATCTCCTTTTGATCTACTATTATCTGTTTTAAAATATCTCGATTCATACGCAGCACTCTTTCTTTTACCGCATTATATAAACATATTGTCTTGTCTGTAAGACAATATTTATGTCTTTTTGTCTTGTTCACAAGACAATATTCATATATTTTTGTCTTATCTACAAGACAAAAGCCTTCCGAAATCAAATAAAATTCTTATCAAAATGATATTGAATCACTTTAGAAAAGTCCTCTAAGTTTAGCGCATCATTTTTTTCAAGAGCAGAAAAAAAGATTGCGTTTGAATGTTCGGCAAATTCCTGAAGAATCGTTGTTTTACCAACTCTTCTTCGACCATACATTACTAAATATTCAAAACAATCACTATTATATAATTCATTCAAATGATTTAATTCTTCTTTTCTTCCTAACATCAAATCACATCTTTCGTATTTGTATACTTACGAGTAGTATACTTTAAAGTATACAAACATATTCAATCATTCTTTCACTGTATACTTTTTTATTCTCCCAGTTCATCCAACATATCATCTACACCATCACGGTAACTTTCATCGTTATCATAACGATCCTCATCATAATCACCTGAATATGCATCATCACTTCCTTCATCATAAGATGAAGACGAAGAAGATGATGAGTTTGAACTTTGTCCCTCTTTCTTCTTACGTTTTTCTTCCCTTGCCCTAAATTCATTTTGTTCAGCTTTTCGTCTACTCTCAATACGATACTGCTTCTGTGCCATATCCCATTCTGCCTCTTCCTTTTTCATAGATATATATCCAGATCCAAATAAAATCCCAAGAATAATCAAAAAAATAATTCCACCCTTGCCATTTGATGTTTCTTTCTGTTTAATAGCTACTGAAGCCCTGCTTTGATTTGTCTTTCTAGAAGGTTGACTCACATGTTCACTACGAATCTTAGGTGATTTAGTCCTTGGAGCACCACCTTGATTTACCTTTCGAATTTTTGGGGATTGTACTTTAGGTGGAGTTGTCTTCACCATTTTAGGTGGTTCACCCATCACTTTCTTATGTATATCAAGCAATCTTATAAATATAAAATGAGCTAGCCAATTAATAAAGACATTCTCAAAATCAAAACTCATACATGTTAATACGCTAAGAAACGCAAGTAGATCATCATCAAAATAATCATCCTCACACCAAGGCTCTTCATAAAGCATTTTTTGAACTTCATCCTCTGATTTACCATCATATTTTCGAATCAGTTCATCATCACTCATATCCAAGATTTTCTTAACACCATCCCCTACAATCTTCTTACGCGTTTCAATATCTAACTTCTTAGACATCTTTCTCTCTGCTTTTGTAGGTATATTAGGCAGTTTCGTTTCTTTTTTAGTAACAGGTATATCCACACCATACTGATGCATTACCTGTATTAACTCTTTAGTTAGTAAACCCTTTTCATTAGCATGAATATAAATTTCTTCATAGATTGGACAAAGACTACAAGCTTCACTAAACTTATCTTCTTCAATTAAAGAATCAACAGATTGAACAAACTCATATGAACTATATCCCTTAATACACCCTTCGCAAATAGACGCATAAAAATGTCTTAAGTAAACAGGGATAAACACAGAAGTATAGAAATCATTTTCTTTACATCGTTTAGAAACATCCTCAATATGTTTCTTAACTCTACTCGAATCCAAAATCATACGATATAACGTACTTGCAAATGGATTGCACAATATACCAAAATTTACATTTAAACAAGACTCTAACATCTTCTCCTTTACAAGCTCTATTTCTACATTAATCTGACTTGTACTCCCCTGCATCATAAACACTTGAATCTTTTCTAAGCTCGATATATCACGATTCAAATTATTCGTATTCATATTTGAAAAAGGAATTTGAATCTCATTATATTCACCACGAATCAATTTATCCTCTACATCATTTACTAAACTTGAATACTTTTCTTTACACTCATTATAATATTCATACCAATCTAGAAACTCTTTTGAAATTATTATATTTTCCATTCACTATACCCTGATTTATACAAATCTTTCCACCAATTATTATAACCTTTTCGATCTATGATTTCATTTTAATGCTGGTATAATGTTAGGTATGAACTATCAAAATATACAGAGCGGCCTATCTACCGCATTTTTAGACAAAAATATATCTTCCAACGTATTATATCGACCTCAATTTATTTCAAACGACTATAAAAATGGAAGAAAAGTACTAAGCACCATTGAAGATGAACTATTACACTGCGACTCCTTTTCAATCAGTGTAGCTTTCATTACGATGGGAGGTATCACCCCCTTACTTCAAACGCTTCGTACTTTAGAAGATAAAGGCATCCATGGAAAGATTCTAACAACGGACTATTTGGCATTTAGTGATCCTAAAGCCTTAGATAAACTCGCTACATTTTCCAATATTGAACTTAAAATGTATCTAGTACCCGACACAAAGAATGGTTTTCATACCAAGGGATATATCTTTCAATCAAATGAAATCTATAAGATCCTTATAGGTTCTAGTAATATGACAAATACAGCACTTACTACAAATCGAGAATGGAATACAAAAATTGTGTCCACAAAATCCGGTGAGTTTGTATCAGAAATGTTAGATGAATTTGAAGAATTATGGAATCATCCAAATACATATTCCTACAATGCATTTATTGGTGCATATAGAGTGCATTATGAAGAATACAAAAAGGTGAAACAAAAAGAAGACATTAAATTACCTTCTAAACAACTGATTCCAAATTCTATGCAACAGGCTTTTATTTCCAATCTTAGAAAGCTTCGCAATGAGAATGAATCAAAGAGTTTGTTGATTTCAGCCACAGGAACAGGTAAGACATATGCCTCAGCCTTTGCCATGCAAGACCAAAATCCAAAAAGAGCCCTATTCCTAGTTCATAGAGAGCAGATTGCCAAACAAGCTCTTCAAAGCTACAAAAATGTATTTGGAGAATCCAAAACATTCGGTTTATTATCTGGAAATAGTAAAGATACTGATGTAGACTACTTGTTCGCAACGATGCAAACGATGTCTAAAAAAGAAGTGTATTCAAGTTTTGCCCCTGATATATTCGATACCATCATCATTGATGAGGCACATCGCATTGGAGCTAAAAGCTATCAAGAAATCATGGACTACTTTAAGCCAAAGTTTTGGCTAGGAATGAGCGCAAGCCCAGAAAGAATGGATGACTTTGATGTATATGCAGCCTTCGACCATAATATTGCCTATGAAATTCGTCTTCAACAAGCTCTAGAAGAAAACTTATTATGTCCATTCCACTATTTTGGCATTACCGACTTTTTAACCAACGGAAACGAAACGGATTTTACCGATTTTAACTATTTAACATCCAACCAAAGAGTCGACTACATTATCGAACAAACCAATTACTATGGATACAGTGGAGAAAGAGTCAAAGGACTCATGTTTTGCAGCTCCAAAAAAGAAGCGGCTGCCCTTAGTGAAAGATTAAATCTAAGAGGATATCGAACCATCGCTTTAAGTGGAGAGGATTCTCAAGAAAAAAGAGAAGATGCGATTGATCGCTTAGTATCCGATACAAGAAGTGACTATCTACAATACATTTTAACTGTAGATATTTTTAATGAAGGTGTCGACATTCCTGAAATCAATCAAGTTGTACTATTAAGACCCACACAATCGCCCATTGTCTTTGTCCAACAATTAGGTCGAGGCCTAAGAAAATCAAAAGACAAAGAATATGTTGTCATTCTAGACTTCATTGGAAACTACAAAAACAACTTCATGATTCCAATCGCCCTATCTGGAGATCGTTCTTACAACAAAGACAATATAAGACGATATGTTCTTGAGGGTGAAAGAATTATTCCAGGATCGAGTACGATTCACTTTGATGAAATCAGTAAGAAACAAATCTTTGCGTCAATCGACAAATTATCAGGTATTAAAACTTTTATTAAAGAAAGTTATAAAAATCTTAAATATAAACTGAATCGAACACCCCTTCTTATGGACTTTTTAAGCAACCATGAAGTTGATCCACTTGTGATTTTAAAAGAATATAAAACCTATTATAAACTTTTAGAAAGTATAGATGCCTCTAGTATAGAAAAGCCATTAAACGATAAAGAACTAACCGTGTTAGAATACTATTCTAGTATTATCGCAAATTCAAGACGACCTATTGAAGCCGAGTTATTAAATCAAATTATAAACTTGTATACAATAGAACCATTCGATTTACTGAATCAAATTAACTCGAAGTATAACACCCAATTTAATATGAATCATCTTAATTCTGCATTATCTAATATTACAGGAAATTTTATTAAAACCTCAGCAGAAAAAGATAAATACACACTATTAAACTCCGTTATTCTACACAATGATGACAAGCTATCTATTTCTAATGATTTTAAGAACATCCTCACAAACACTCAATTCAAGGAATACATTCAAGATTTAATTGATGTATGTATTGAGAAAAATAAATCGCTTAGGAACAAAAAGAAAGACACATTTGGCTTTATCATGTATGAAAAGTATTCTCGAAGAGATGTATGTCAGCTGTTGAATCATATTAAAGACGATGCATCAACAATGTATGGAATGAAACAATTAAACAAAAATACATGTATATTCGTAACATATCATAAGGCAGATGGAATAAATGGAGCTGAATATTTGGATGGAAAGCCTAACTATTCTGATTCCTTCATGGATTCTCAAACATTTATGTGGAATTCTAAAATAGGGAACGGTCCTGAAAGTAAATATATGAAGGAATTCACATCAGGTGAAACAAAGAGATTATTCGTTAAAAAAAGTGATGGAGAAGGAACCGATTTCTACTACATGGGAACCTTTGAGATTGACAATATTAAAGGTACAACCAAGAAAAACAATAAGGGAGTTCTTCAACCCATTTGTGATGTTACTTTAAAAATGAATGAATCCATTCGAGAAGATATTTTCGATTATTTACAACAATAAAGGAGTGATTTTTTGAAAACAATACACGTAGTAGCCGCCATTATTAAAGATGGTAATAAAATATTCGCCACCCAAAGAGGTTATGGCGAATTCAAAGACGGATGGGAATTTCCTGGAGGAAAAGTAGAACCGGATGAAACAAGTAGACAAGCCATTGTTCGTGAAATCAAAGAAGAATTAGATACAACCATTCAAGTCGAAGAATACTTTGATACAGTTGAATATGACTACCCAACCTTCCACCTATCCATGGAATGTTTCATTTGTACAATCCTTAAAGGAAACTTAACCCTATTAGAACATGAATCTGCCAAATGGCTATCTAAAGAAACATTAGATTCAGTAGATTGGCTACCTGCAGATTTAGGACTAATTGCTAAATTAAAAGAAATATTATAATTCCATACAACATTTTAAAATGTCAAAAAGCGAGCATTTCATCTTTATATAAAGAACAAATGCTCATTTTTCTTTGATTTAACTGTCAAACAATTCATACAAATTTAGCTTCACAAGCTTTTGACATATAACCATCAAAAATACCCTATAATTCTCTAAGGTGTTTTAAATATGCCATTATTTATTTTATATAGTTAGCTCTCATCACTGAAGTAACAAGATTCTTGAGAACAGATTTCTATTGAACCCTTTCTTACCAAGCTCTCAACGGAAAAAGATTAGTATTTCGATGTGAGTACATACAAAGAAATTGAAAACAAAAGAATCAGTATAACATTTTAATTCATGTTTAAACTGATTCTTTTTCATTTATTTAATTACATTTTTATTTGATACTTATTCCTTATAACTTAGAGTAAGCTTTAGCAATCTGCGCCCCTACTTTCGCATTATTATATACCAACGCAATATTAGCTTTTAAACTCTTTCCTTCGCTTTCTTCGACAATTTTAGCCAACAAGAACGGAGTTACATCTTTTCCTGTAATATGTCTTTCATTAGCTTCATTAATTGCCTTATCAATCAAATCATCAATATATTTTTTATCCATTGATGATTCTTCAGGAATTGGATTAGTGATTAGAACTGCACCATCTAATTTTAACTCTTCTTTAGTTTTAATCATCTTAGCTATTTCTTCAGGTGAATCTAATCTTAAGTTTAACTTATATTCACTTTCTCTTGTAAAAAATTGTGGTAAATAATCAGTTTGATATCCTACAACAGGTACACCTTTAGTCTCTAAATACTCTAATGTACGAGGTAAATCTAAAATTGATTTCGCCCCTGCACATATAACATTTACATTAGTTTTAGCCAACTCATCAAGATCAGCTGAGACATCCATAGCTTCTTCATAGCCACGATGCACACCACCAATTCCTCCTGTTACAAAGAATTTTATTCCAGCCATACTTGCACAAATCATTGTTGATGCGACAGTTGTTGCTCCCATTTCTTTAGTAGAAATAACTTTTGCTAAATCACGACGTGATACTTTTGCGACATTCTTGCTTGTAGCTAGCAAATATAAATCATCATCTGTTAATCCAATTTTGATTCGCCCATTTATAATTGCAATTGTTGCTGGCACAACACCATAGCTACGAATAATTTCTTCGCAATGTTTTGCCATTTCAACATTTTGTGGATATGGCATACCATGTGAAATAATAGTTGACTCCAAAGCTACTACTGGTAAATTACTATCTAGTGCTTCTTTTACTTCATCTTTAATATCTAAATACATTTTATTAATCCTCCATTATGTTCTTTATTAATTTATTCCAATACGAAACCATTTGTGCTGGGTGTAAAACGCCAAATTCAGTAATGATACCTTTAATGTCATTTGCAGGAGTAATATCGAAGAATTGATTAATTACTCTAACTTTATCAAAATCTTTAAAATCCTCATTACATATAAGTTCAAGCGGTGTTCTTCTTTCAAGCTGGATGTTATATCCATATTGAGTTCTTAAGTCTAATTTGTATAATTCACTAGCAAAATACACTGGAACCTTACAAGATCTTGCAAGACAAGCAATTTGCGCACTACCCATCTTATTAGCGACAGAACCATCTGTACTTAATGTATCTGCACCCATAATTATCAAATCTGCTGTTTTCATAAATTCAAATACTGAAGCATCAGATATAAAAGTAACATCAACACCAATTTCAGTTAAAACATTTACAGCATTTCTAGATTCTCTTAAAGGTCGAGATTCTGTGCATATTAATTTAAAATTTACCCCTTTATTTCTAGCTGCTTTAAATATTCCCATAAGTGTTGAACTGTAACTATGCATTAATACTGTATCGCCTTCTTTAATTAAATTCGAACCATAATCAGCGACTTTTTCTACTGCCACAAAAGACTGTTCAATTATATTTTCACAAACTTTTACTATTTGTTTTTTTAGTTCATCTAAATCTTTATCTTTATTCAAAAGGGAAAGAACAATATCACAACTATTATGAATCGTTGCCATTGTTGGTTTTAATCCAATCATTTGCTTAGCCACATCTTCTAAACGTGTTTTTAATGTGTCAAAATCATTTAAATCTTCTTGTTCAATAGCCAATTTAAAAGCCCATGCTGCAGATCTACCAAAAGGACTACCACCTTTTACGTTCATGTTTCTAATTTCTTCAATTACATGATCTGCACTTTTAAAATCAATATCTTTTACTCTTGTGTTCATCATTTTTATACATCCTTTTCATCAATTCCCATTACATAAGTTAATACAAATGTAACCAAGCCACCTACTAAACAGCCTAATAATAATCCACCAAAACCGACACCTAAATATACCGGGAATGTGTATAAACTAAATGCAACTGCCGCAACAGTTCCGGCTCCCGCTGCACCAGTGATAGCACCACCAATAGCACCACCAATACATACCGCAATAAAAGGCTTCTTATATTTTAAATTGACACCATACATAACTGGTTCAATGACATTACCTGAGAAGAATGAAGTTAAACTTAATGTTAATGCATTCTTTTTAATTTTCTTATCTTTTGCTTTTAAAGCAACTGCTAAACCTGCTGTAATCTGGCAGATTAAAGACGGAGCATGTGTCATAATGATAGTATCACGTCCATACATTGCAATATTTGGTGCACTTACCAATCCTAGAATAGCAATATGCATACCGAAGATGATTAAAATTTGCCAAGTACCACCAATAATTGCTCCAGCTAAAATTGGACTTAATTCATAGGTTGATCTAAATAAGTTAGCAAATAACTCACCACCCCAGACACCAATTGGTCCAATAACTACAATTAACAAAGGGATAGTAATTAAAGCACTTAAGAATGGTACGAAAATACTTCTCAAAGCATTTGGTAATATCTTTCTTAATATCTTTTCAAGTTTAGCAATCAAAAAAGCTGTTAATATAGCCGGAAGCACCGAACTACCATAATATACATTTGTAACTGGTAATCCTAAGAATGTTACACTCTCGAAATTACTAAACACATTTGAAAAGTTAGGATATACCAATAAGCCTACAACCATCAATACAATAGAGATATTAGCTCCAAAATATTTAGCAGCTGACCAACCAATAAAGATTGGGAAGAAACCATATAACACATCACCAGCAACGGTTAATAATTGAATAGTAGTATTTGTTTCTGATATACCTGCTAATACTAATAACTTAGCCAAAGCAGTAATAAATCCTGCTGCAAGCATTGCAGGAATAATAGGACTTACAATACCTGAAAGCAATGAAATCAACTTTTCTACTGGTTTAGCTTTCTTATTTGAAGTTTCTGTATTGTCTAAATTTTCTTCTATTTGCGTCTCATTAATTACAACCGAATCTCCAACCAGTTTACATGTTTCATCAAACACATCATCAACAATACCACCTAATACTACTTGATATTGTCCTCCAATAACAACAACTCGCATGACTTCATCAAGTTTTTCTAATTCATCCTTATTAACCTTAGATTCATCTTTTAAGCCTAGTCTTAGACGAGTCATGCAATGCGATACATCTTTAATATTGTCTTTTCCTCCAACATTTAAAATTATCGCTTCACTTAGTTTTCTGTAATCTTTCATTATTACACTCCTCTCTCTCTACAGAAAATATTATTTATCAGTCGCATCTTTAAGCATTGGTGATATATGTAGTGTTAAGTACGTTACTTCATTACTATTGATATCGTACTTTAAATTATTTTGAATAAAATCAGCAATTTTATTTGAATATTCCCATTCTTTTGAATACTCATTTTTTAAATTTTCTGACATTTCAATTAATATATCGCTCTCTCTTTCCGTCCTATCATCACCAATCAAGCGGCCAAATAAACATTTTAAATGAATAATTAATCTACCATACTGATATGAATTCTTGTTCAAAGAATTAGATGTCAAATCGTCAATAAAATTTAAAGTAGCTTCTAAATCTTTCATGATACTTTTTTGCTCTGTTGTACTAAGATTTGATAATGCATTAATATAATGAAAGGCAATATAAGAAGCTTCCTGCTGATCAAAATCAGCATTTAAATAACGATTAATAGTGTTTATTGAATTCATCGCAGCTATAAATTCACTTGGATGAAACAATTTAATTTCATTTAATAATGGATTTTCAATTTTCCCTCCTTCTTTAATTGTTTTATATGAAAAATAAATGTGATCAACTAATGCTAGATATATAGCATCTTTAAATTTGGTATTTAAGTCTTGTTCTGCTTGTTTTATAACTAGTTCTACTACTTTAAACATGTTATAAGGTATTTTTTCAATAATGGCTTCTACATAATTTTGATTGTTATTTGACACAAACACTCTTTCGATTAATTCATTATCAATTCTTGCACCTAATATTCGATTACATTTGACTCCAATCGCTTTCCCCATAATAACCACTTCGTGTTTATTTTTGTCACTAGCCACGATTGCATTGTTATTAATCGTTTTAATATATCTGTAAATCAAAATGTTACTCCTTCATCTCTAAGATACAATCTCCATCATATACATAGCTTTTGTCATTACGATAATCCTTATCTATTTCTAGATTATTCAAGATAAATACATATACCTCAGCATCAATCCTTAAGCGTTTAAATTCTTCCAAATTAATTTCAGCAAGCAGATCACCTTCACTGATTTCATCACCTTTTTTAAATTTACTCTCTATCACTCCGTTATTTAGAAGATTTGTATCAACCCCAATATGAACCATGATTTCTTCACCATTATGACCTTTTATACAAAATGCATGATTCGTAGGAAAAACACTCACAACAACTCCGTTTATAGGAGAATAAACTTTATCATCACTCATCTTAATGTAAAAACCATCACCTAATGTCTTTTGACTAAATAATTCATCTTTAGAACTCTTCAAATCCATTAAATATCCCTCAGAAGGTGCTAATATCTTTTTTTTATTACTTTTATTTTTTAGAAATTTAAACATAATGTTACTCCGCTCCTTTTTATACTCTCCTTTATCCAAGTATACGCAAAAAAGACCACGCTGAAAAAACCAACGTGGCCTAGTATTAACTCATTAAGTTAACGAACTAACCTCTACACCGAAAGCATAACAAATAATTTTATGATATGCAACTATAATTTTAATTATTTTAATATACTGGTAAAACAAAATAATCTTACCTATACATGCACAACTTCATTTGCACAATCTTTAAAGAAAACCAAACCCTATTAGAACATGAATCCGCCAAATGGCTATCTAAAGAAACTTTAGATTTAGTAGACTGGCTACCTTCAGATTTAGGATTAATAGCTAAATTAAAAGAAATATTATAATCCCATACAACATTTTATCAATACTAAAAGCATTTATTTTTATTTTATATAAAGTATATATTGAGATTTTCATGTAATCCAACTGTCAAATAATCAACAAATTTACAGGAATTAATAATGTTTTCACATTGAAGTTTTATAATTGGAATTGGCTACTGGATGTGGTTGGTGGTTACCTCTTGTTAAGGAGTTTTGAAGCCTTGAATCTTGAATTCCAGGTAAGTAGATCCTTCTATTTTTTACAGGAGGAAAGCTTATGTATATATATCTACATATTAATGTTGCTATGTGCTTATTTGCCATAGTAGAAATACTAAAAGTAACATTGATGATTATAGAAAAATGCAAAAAGCACTAATCACCACCGACAATGGAAAAAGATTAGTGCTTCAGCATTAGTTTTATTTCAGAGTAACCACTGCTTTTCCAGTAGTCGTTCTCTATATGTATTATACAGATAAACCAAATGTAATTCCACAAGAAAAGCTAAAAATCCCATACAACATTTTATCAGTTCCAAAAATAATTATTTGTACTTTATATAAAGCATATACTCCAGTTTTCATACAATCCAACTGTCCAATAATTCATACAATCTTATTTCTATAATCAGTCCTATCCCTTTGCTTATCAAAGTACAAAAAATTATACATATAAAAAATAAGCCTGAATCCAGGCCTATTTCTTATAAAATATATATTACATATCGAATCGTAAAAACAATAATTGAAATCAATACACCTATTTCCGCAAACACTTTGTAATCGTATTTACACTTTTTTGATGACATGTAAATAATTAAAATGCCACAAACAGGCCATGCATAACTAACCAAAGCTATTAAAGCACAAATGATTTTATTTTTATTTGAACTAGTTATCCAATTAATCCAAACACTTTGCAACTTCATCACCCGCTTTTACTATCTGATTTTCTGATTCCAATTTTATGTCTTTTCCTTCTGTCAAAAGAACCATTGTCACTGGATCGAAGCCACATTCTTTAATCACATCAGAATCTACTTCTACTATCACATCACCAGTTTTAACAACATCACCAGTTTTAACTAATACGTGGAACCCTTTGCCTTCCATTTGAACAGTATCAATACCTATATGTACTATGATTTCTGAAAAGCTAGTTTTAATACCAACCGCATGCCCAGTTGGAAAACAAGCTTCAATTGTTCCATCTGCCGGAGCAACTACCTTGTTTCCATCAAACATTACAGCATATCCTGTTCCGAGTGCACCACTCGCAAATGCTTCATCTTTCACTTGAGATAAAGGTATTAATTTTCCATCTACTGGAGCAACTAACTTTTTGCTCTTCTCCTTTTTAAATAAGTTCCACATATTACATTTCCTCCTATTTTAATTCTGGCCAATATTCTTTATTTGCCTCAATCATCTCATCTAAAATTGCCTTTGCCTGAGTAGATGATTTTACCGTCTTATTTAATGCAAAGCCTTGTAAAACCTTATCATAAGAGTTTTCAATAGCTCCTTCCACAAGACATTTTTCTGATGCATATTGTTGCTCAATTAACCCTTTATAGAACGTTGGGATATGTCCAACAGATACTTTCTCGATACCACTAGGAGAAACATAACATGGAATTTCTACCATAGCATCATCTGGAAGATCAGCAACTGCACCTTCATTCTTTACAATTAACAAGTAACGTCCACCGTTTTCTTTACATAAAGACTCAGCTAAATCTACAATGAATGTTCCATGAGCACCTACAACAAACATGTCATCCTCGTATTCACCTGTTTCTTTATAATGATTTATAGCATCAAATAATGTTTTTTCACGTCCATCCATTACTTCATTCGCACGAGTATACTCAGGATCTGCATCATCCACTACATCTTGACTCAATAAATAATATTGTAAGTAAGTATTAGGTAGATACTTAGGAAATCTTTCCATCATTAATTTTACATTACCATATGTATGTACCCAAGATGGTTCCCAATGTTGTTCATCTAACGCTGCATCCAAATATCCATGTGCAATTGCATGTTGTCTTAATTCTTCAAAACGACTTTCTCCATTCACCCAAACATCAGTAAACCAACCAAAATGATTCAATCCAAAATAGTATGGTTTAATTTCGTGTGGATCACATTTTAAAATATCCGCAAATGTATTCATAATAGCTACTGGCATGTCACAAATATTAATAATACGGGCATTCGGTCTCAACTTCTTCAAAGCTAGAGCTACGATAGCTGCAGGATTTGAATAATTTAAAATCCAATGTTTAGGATTTGCATATTTTTCAACATAATCTAAAATTTCAACCATAGGGTAAATTGTTCTTAGACCATAAGCTAATCCGCCACAACCACAAGTTTCCTGGCCAACAGCTCCATGTTTCAATGCAATTTTTTCATCCTTTTCACGCATTGCATATTTTCCCACACGAATTTGTGCAAAGATAAAATCTGAATCAGTAAATGCTTCCTTTGGATCTGTAGTCGTAATAAATTTACACTCAGGACAAGTAGTTTTTACAACCTCTCTTACAATAATTGCTACATCCTCTTGACGCTGTTCATCGATATCATACGCACGAATTTCCTTTACCGTAAAAGTATCCTTCTTTGATAAAATTGCCTTTACTACACCTGGAGTATATGTACTACCTCCACCAACGATTGTTATAATTTTAGCTTCCATTTTTTATACCTACCCTTCTAATGAAATATGATTTGCTTCCATATAATCTTCTAAAGCTTTTCTAAATTTATTTACATTTGTACCATAAATAATTTGTATCTCATTGCCACGCTTTACCAATCCTCTTGAGCCAGTTTCTTTTAAAACTTCTTCATTAATTGTATCCATTGAATTTACAACAATTCTTAAACGTGTAAAACAGTTATCAATAGTATTCATATTACCAATTCCACCAACTGCTTCATAAATTTTTTTACCCAAATCATTTGATTGAGCGTTCAAAGATTCTTTTGATGCTGATTTTTTTGAATCATAATCTTTCTTTGTCATTAATTTAACATCTTCAGAATCATCACGACCTGGAATCTTAACATCAAACTTTAAAATAAACCATCTAAAAACTACAAAGTATACAACCAACTGAACCAAACCTAGTAAGATAAACCAAGGCCATCCAGTTTTTGCAACACCTGCCGGTACGTTATATAGTAATGTTTCAAAAATACCACCAGCAGTACAACAAGTAATCTTAAAGAAATATAATAAATAGAAGAAAATACCTGTTAACAATGAATGAATTAAAAATAGAATCGGTGAAACGAATAAGAATGTAAATTCAATTGGTTCTGTTATTGCAGCTAAGCAAGAACTAAGAATAGCTGGAATATAAATTGCTTTTGCTTTATTCTTCATAGATGGTTTTGCACAACTCAACATTGCTAAACCAGCACCAGTTAAGCCAAACAGTTTGCACAATGTAACATTGTTAAAGATAGTAACTAAAGATAATTTAGCAGTACCTGGATCACTCAATTGTGCTAAGGCAATAGCCCATGATCCCACATACTCTTTACCTGCTACTGTTGCTACACCACCTAAATCAGTATACCAAACAGCACTTCCTAATAAATGATGTAAACCTGTTGGGATTAATAATCTTTCTAAGAATCCAAATGTAAAGTATCCTACTCCACCAGATGTAGAAATAAAAGTTGCAACAGATGTAATCAAGTTTTGTACAGGAGGCCAGATATATACAAACAATATTGCTAATGCTAGCATAATTGGAATACTAATTAAGAATACAAATTTTGTACCACCATATACTGATAAAACCTCTCCCAAATCTTTATCACAATATTTGTTATATAATAGTCCAACAACTACACCAATTACGATTCCTAAGAATACGCCCATGTCAACAATTTGAAAACCCAACATCAAATTTTGACCATTTCCTACAGCTTCATCTAACAAATTCATTTGTGTTAAATATGCATTTTGAGCTGAGCAGAAAATAAACAAACATAAAAATGAAATTAATGCTGCATGCTCTTTTTTCTTTTTTGCTAAACCAAATGCAACACCAATCGCAAATATAGGTCCCAGGTTGTTAAAAACAGACATTAATCCACTGTATAAAACTTTAAATAGCACTTGAATAGGTTGTGCACCTAGGAATGGTAAAACGCCAACGATTGCTGGATTTGTAATAAAATTACAAATAACTAAAATTAAACCTATAGCCGGTAAATATAACACCGGAACGACAATTGCTTTTGAAAAAGTCTGCATTGCCGTAACAAATTTGTCTTTCATTTTCTCTCTCCTTTTTAGAAAAAAAGACCAAACAATACGAATCCACCTAAAACTATTTTATTCGTACTATCTGGTCTTGCCTGGTCTTACCAGTAACAATCCTAATTCGTGATTTTATGAATATGAATCATCAAGTACCATAATTCTTTATCTGATAATTCATATTTAAATTCTTGTGAAATATAATCTTTAATTCGAATTACACAATTAAATATCTCTGGATATTTTTTTATCATTAAATAATATATATCTAAATCATTATCAATATCATCTTGGATTTCTTTTTTGAATACACGTTGCGCTAAAAACTTTAAATGCGTTGTTAAGCGTGTATAATCCATTGAATCTTGGTCAAAATGAGTATGAAGCGTATCCTTAATTAATTCAATACAACCATTAATCATTTGTAAAGTTTCTAACACAGACTGATCGTCATATGATTTTATACCATTTAATATATGTAAAGCAATATAGCCAGCTTCGTCTTCGGGCAAATTCACACCAATTTTTCTTCTAACAATTCCCAATCCAATTAAACCAATCTTATACTCTTCTTTATACAAAGTTTTTATTTCTGGAAGAACTAAATTGGGAAGCTCAATTTTATTCTCTAATCTTTCAATTGCAAAAACAATATGATCAGTTAAAGTAATAATAATTTGTGGCTTTAATTCCACCTTCAAACGTCTTGCTGCAATATCCATTATTTCTTGTGAAACCTTGAAATATTCAACAGGTGTTCGCATAAAAAATTGAAACATCGCATTATTTTCTCCACCTTGGTAATAATACTTCTTTTCTATCTTACCAGGATCTACTTCGTCCCCAATTTTTTTTTTGAAAACCTATACCCGAACCCGTTAAAATAAGATCTTCTTTGTTTTTTGAGATGGTGGCCACCGCATTGTTATTAAATATTTTAACAATTTTCATTTTAATCTCCTCCAACAAAAAAAGACCCACTACTAGCAATACTCAATCACTAGCTTATGGGGTCTTGCCTGATCTCAACTCAGTAACAATCCAAGTACACTTATATAATAATCAAAAAATCAGTTTTGTCAACACACTTTTTGTTTTATTTTCTGTCATTTGTAAATGGTTACATCAATGAATACTTTGATTTTTAAAAGTTAACTCAAAAGAAATATTATAATCCCAAACAACATTTATTAGTTCTAATAACAGTCATTTAAGTTTTATATAAAGTATATATTAAGACTTTCATGTGATTCAACTGTCAAATAAATTTCAAATCAATTATAATTCCATACAACATTTTATCTATGTTAAAAACATCTATTTTCACTTTACTTAAAGTAAATATTGAGCTTTTCATATCATCCAACTGTCAAAAAAAAGAATAATTCAAACGAACTATCCTTTCTTTGGTTGAATCCAATACATACTTTCTGCGACACGAACCTTCAAACCATCCATTATCATTTCTTTCTGCTGAAAGTTAGCCAAAACATTCAAGCGATTCCAGAAAGTTCTTTCGCAAGTGGATTTTCCATCAATAAAACATTCCATTTTGCGTCTCCCTCGATGTCTATCATAGAATATTCTGAATCCGCTTACAAGTCTTGACTTTTTTAATTTTTATGATTCGTTATTTTACCGAAACAACTGTGTATCCTGCATTTGTCACGGCATCACTCAACATCTGATCTGTGACATTCTCAGTGCAGTTTAATGTAGCTGTTTTTTCATCTAAACTAACCACTACATCACTTACACCTTCTACTTTACTTAAGGCATCCTTTACATGTGCCACACAATGCATGCACATCATACCATCTACTGTTACTACTTTTTTCATTTTCTTTTCCTCCTTATATTCAACGGGAATATAACCCGCATCTTCAACCGCTTGTTTTAAAGCCACCTTATTTACTTGTTGCACATAGTCAATATCGGCCTTACCCAAATTATAATCCACACGAACTTCTTTTACATTTGGAACCTTCTTTAAAGCATCCTCTACTAACCATGCACAATGTCCACAAGACATACCATCAATATGCATTGTGTATGTTTCTATTTCTTCACTTTGAATGCTAGGCTTAAAATAACGAAGTCGCAATGCGTTTGTGACAACACAAACACTACTCAAAGACATACATGCAGAACCAATCATTGGTGATAATCGAAGTCCAAATGCCGGATACAATAGGCCTGCCGCAACTGGAATTCCTAGAATGTTATAGAAGAAAGCCCAGAATAAATTCATCTTGATATTCTTGATGACATCATTTGATAAATCGATTGCCGTCACTACATCCAATAAAGAGCTTTTCATCAAAATCACATCCGCACTATCCAAGGCAATATCGGTTCCAGCACCAATCGCTACTCCAATATCTGCACGCATTAATGCAGGCGCATCATTGATACCATCACCCACCATCATAACCTTCTTACCTTGTTCTTGAAGCTTACGAATTACACTCTCCTTATCTTGTGGCAACACATCACTAATCACTTCATCCGCACTTAAAGATTTACCAATCGCATTCGCTGTTTTTTGATTGTCTCCAGTCAACATAACCACACGCATATTCTTCTTTTTAAATTGTTCTAATGCAACCTGACTCGTACTACGAATGGTATCCGCCACACTAATTAAACCGATCACATTTTGATCTTTCACAAAAATCAATGGAGTTTGACCTAAACTTGCATAAGCATCTAAGTCTGATAAAACATTTTGATTTATTTGAATATTTTTCTCTTCTAATAACCTTTTATTTCCTGCCAAATACACATGTCCATTTAGCTTAGCCTGAATACCACGACCCGAAATGTTTGTGAAATTTTCTGGTTGTTGAAGATTTATATTTTTATCTTTCGCATACTCCACAATGGCCTGTCCCAAAGGATGTAAAGAACCACTCTCTAAGCTTGCCGCCATTGAAATAAAGTCATTCATACTAATATTTGTATATACCTTAATACCTTGAACACTGGGTTTTCCTGAAGTAATCGTACCCGTCTTATCCAATACAATCGTATCAATCGAATGTAGCTGTTCTAATATGGCAGCCGACTTAATTAAAATCCCATTTTCCGCAGCCTTACCCGTACCTACCATAATCGCAACTGGCGTAGCTAAACCTAAGGCACAAGGACAAGAAATTACGAGTACACTAATCGCATTGGATAACGCAAATTGAATTGTTTGACCACTTATTAACCATGCGACAAATGTAATCAATGCGATGACAATCACAACAGGAACAAATACTCCACTCACTTTATCTGCCAAACGAGCAATAGGGGCCTTTGAATTACCTGCATCATCGACTAGCTGAATGATCTTAGCCAAAGTTGTATCTTCACCTACTTTTTCAGCCTCAAACTGAAAAGTACCATTCTCATTCATAGTAGCTGAAATGACTGAATCCCCTACATTCTTTTCTACCGGAAGACTCTCACCCGTAATCGCCGACTGATCCACATAACCTGTACCCGAAATGACTTTACCATCTACTGGAATTCTTTGCCCCGGACGAATCACAACTATATCATGAATTCGAATGCTTTCACTCGATACAACAATTTCTTTACCATCCCTTAAGATCGTCGCATTTTTTGGTGCTAAGTCTACCAACTTATCCAAGGCATCACTCGTTTTCGCCTTGGATCTAGACTCCAAATACTTTCCAACACTAACCAAAGTCACAATTGTTGCGGCCGACTCAAAGTATAAAGAATGCATAGCCATATGGGCCATTTCTATATTCTGCACGCCAAAATAATAGGCCATCTGATAAATACCGACCAAGCCATACACAAAGCTTGCACCTGAACCCATCGCAACTAAAGAATCCATGTTTGCCGACTTTTTAATTAAAGCCTTAAAACCTGTAATAAAGAAATGTCTTTGAATAAACAATATAAATAGACATAGAATCAGCTGTGTTAAGGCTGAAACCATCATCCATTCCATACCCTCTAAAATAGGAAGACCCACCATAGGACCCATCGCAATTAGAAGTAAAGGAATCAACAAAACTAAACTCAAAATCAATCTTTGTTTAGCACTTCTTTGATCCGATTCCACTCGATTTTGCCGATCCTGCCATTCTTTACGAACCTCTGTCTTTTGACCATGCACACTAGCTCCATAGCCAATCTGTTTTACAGCTTCACAAATCATTTGTTCATTCACCTTATCTTGATCAAATTCAACCTTCATTGAATTCGATAATAAAGAGACATCACAATGACTCACACCATCTAACTTACTCACAACACGAGTTACATTAGCCTGACAAGCCGCACATGTCATGCCTGTCACATCAAATTTTTCTTCCATTAAAACCACCTACTTTAACTTCTTTACTAAATCCATAACCTCACTCATGATTTCTGTATTTCCATTTTGCACATCCTCAACAACACAAGTATTTAAGTGTTCCTGCAAAACAATGTATCCAAATGCCTGCAAAGCACTCTCTACAGCCGCTACCTGCACTAAGATGTCGCCACAATAACGATTCTCCTTCAACATGTTTTCAATTCCATTTAATTGTCCTACCATACGATGAAGACGATTCGTCAATTGTTTGATTTCTTTCTCATCTCTAGGCTTATGCTTTTTATGACAACACTCACTCATTAATCTCACCTCGATATAATGATATACCCCCTATAGGTATATTTCAAGTGATATGATTTGTGGCATAATAAAAGAAAGGAAAATACTCTATGAAATATAATTATTACGTGTACCTGCCAAGAATTGGAACCATTCTTGTCATGTTTTTAACGTGCAGTGCACTCTTCTCAAAAGAAATCTTTTTTAATATCATATACCTTGTTTTTGTCGTGCTCTTTAGCCAAATTCTATTTATATATGAAAAAAGACTATTAAAAAACAATGAACCACAATACGAAAAAATCAGTTTTCGCGATTCATTGTTGATGTATCCCATTCTATTAAAAATTGAACTATTCCTATTTGCGATTGTCAGCCTATTTAGTATATTGATTCTTCTATGCATCAATAAAACCATTATGGCACTAATCACATTTGGAGTTATCACAATTATTATTTCACTCTATTTCAATATGCGAAGACACTAATAAACTTCATTAAAGAGTAAGACAGTTCTGATTTTATCGTCTTACTCTCCTTTTTATTTTTTGAATAATTATAAACATTTTTTATCTATACTTCTCTAAGTTGCTTTAAATATATCATTGCTCACTTTACTTGGTTTATCTCCAACTGGACTCATGCCGTGCCCGGCACACATTAAAAGCGAACCCTACCATTATTAAGATAGTGATTCGCTCGTTTGATCTGCTTTTTCTGTTTGCCGCAACATGCGATATCCAACCCCCACATGCGTCTGAATATATTTAGGATTTGAAGTGTCTGGCTCAATCTTTTTACGCAATGTAGCCATAAACACACGAAGACTTGGAGTCTCTGTACCCTGAACGCTTCCCCACACTTCTTGCATGATATAATTATGTGTTAAAACCTTATCGGTATTTTTAGCTAAAACGCACAACAATTTATATTCAATTGGTGTTAAATGGATTTCATGCCCATTCTCATATACACACCCCTGCGCATAGTTGATTGTCAAATTTCCATTTTCATATACACTCTCATTTACACTTATGGTCTGACTATTATTCAATCTTCGAATCGTTACACGAAGTCTGGCCAACAATTCATCTACTGAAAATGGTTTTGTCAAATAATCATCGGCCCCTAAATCTAAAGCTTTCACTTTATCTTGATCTTCACTTCTTGCCGAAACCACAATAATTGGAATATTTGACCAAGAACGAACCTTCTTTATAACTTCCAAACCATCCATATCCGGTAAACCTAAGTCTAGAAGCATAATGTCAGGATTATAAGAAAGCACATTCATGATTCCTTGCTTCGCTGTTTTTGCCAGACGAAACTGATAATTTTCCATCTCTAGAGTTGTCGTAATCAAATTCCCAACCGCAATATCATCTTCAATTACTAAGATTTGAACTTTATTCATACAACTTTACCTCCACTGCATCCAATACAAACTTAAAACAAGCTCCATGAGGCGTTACATTCTCAACCCAAATCGTACCACCATGCGATTGAATAATTGACTTACACAAAGATAGACCTAGACCCATGCCACGTCTTGTATCTCCACCTCGATTGTTTTCCGTATAGAACATCTCAAACAATTGATCTGGATGTAAAACACCATTTCCATCATCTTGAACTTCAATTAAAATTTTATTCTCAACCCGCCTAGCATTCAAAGAAATATTTGAATTTTCAGGCGTATATTTGATCGCATTATTTATTAAATTCACTAAAACCTGAATAATCAAGCGTGCATCCATATTAGCCATCAATAAATCATCCTCTAAATGCATAGAAATATTATGTTTACGTTTATTACGACCCAAATGATGAATGGCCTCTCTAAAAATATCCTCAATCATTTCTGGTTGTAAATTCAACTGCATCGTACCATTTTCAATTCTCGTTATAAACAATAAGTTTTCCACCAAATCATACAACCACATCGCATCATTATAAATGTCTTGATACAATTCCTTCTTCTTTTCTTGTGAGAACGCATTCTCGTTTTCCAACAATAAACCGGCATTACCTGAAATACTAGTCAGTGGCGTTCTTAAATCATGCGAAATCATACGTAATAAATCGGCTCGCAACGCCTCTTGTTTGGCTTGCTGCTCAATCTTTAGATTTTCTAAACGAATCATTTCCTTCTCTAAAGCCATACCACACTCGTCCAATATCGCAAGCCACAAATTTTTTTCAAAAGAATCTATCTTATCTTTTAATACAATTCCAACCACACCTAATACTTCGTGCGTTCCATTAATAGGCAAATATAAACACATCGAATCCGAATGATAACTCGTTGTCTTTCCAGCCTCATGCCTATTTTTATAAACCCAAGCCACAATATCCGTTTCTACAGGACACTGTCCTAATAGAATAGGCTCATCATTATGTGGATACAACACTAAATCCGTATCCAATAATTTATGCAGCTGTTTTAACATCGAAGCATAGATTGCATTCATATCATTCGCCTTTTGAAGCATCTGGCTCATCTCCAATAAGACTTGCGTACGATACACTTGTTTGGCATTTTCGAAAGATTGTTTCTTTAATCTTGTCATTAATGAACTAGATGACATGGCCACCACAAACATAACAATGTATGTCGTAATATAGCTTGGATCACTCAGCAAAGAAAAGTAGGGATATGTAAAGAAAAAGTTAAAGCATAACACTGAAAATAAAGACGCCAATAAACTATAGATATATCCACTTGTCCAAATGGATACAAATACAATGCCCAAGATATAGATCATAATAGGCGTTGTAATCAAGAATTGAAAGTGCATAAATCCCTTGCCAATAAGCGTACAAAGAAAAAGAATCCCCATCATTTTTAATGTATCTTTCAATGAAAAACTCAAAAGATTAAAATTAAAATGAAACATGCGACGATAATCCTGCGGATAATTCACAGAATATACATCAATATCTTTCAACTTAAACAATGCTTGTTTCGCCAAATTCTTTTCTAAAACAACACAATCCACCTGAGAAACACCCACATATTCCACAAGCTGAGGCAATACATCCTGTCCATAAAGAATCGTTACTTTTGCCCCTTTACTCTCCGCATACTTAATATTTTCACGTAAACAACTCTTTGATGCCGCACTTATCCCCTCATATTTTGGAGTTTGCACAAAAATAGCACTCAATACTGCATGATTGCTTTTTGCAATTTGAGCTCCCTTATCAATAACTCTAGAATTATATTTAGAAGCCGATAAACATATTAATACATTCGCCATAAAATTAGTATAACACAAGCCCACAAAGAATCATCAAGAATCGTCCATCTTAACATTGTCTTAACATAGTGTTAAAATACTTTATGAAATCTTAATACAGACTAGTGTAGAATGTTTTAAGATATTAGGATAGGTGGTTTTATGTTTAAAAAACGTATGAAACGCATTACCCCAGGACAAATGATTATCCTCAGTTTTGCGACTATGATATTTATCGGTGCCTGCCTGCTTATGCTTCCATTTTCCACAAACGATGGTAAGGGCGCACCCTTTTTAGATGCATTATTCACTTCAACCAGTGCCTCCTGCGTAACCGGACTGATTATGCATGACACAGCACAATATTGGTCCCCCTTTGGACAACTCATTATCTTGATTCTGATTCAAATTGGAGGTATGGGCGTCATTACGATGGCCATTCTACTCTTTGTTCTTGGAGGCAAGAAAATTGGTTTTAAACAAAGATATTTTATGCAACAATCTATTTCTGCCCCAAAACTAGGGGGTATTATCCGAAACACAAAATGGATTCTAAAAGCTACAATATGTGTCGAAGCACTAGGTACCATCTTATTAGGCATACGCTTCTTACCGCGTTTTGGACTTGTCAAAGGCCTATGGTATTCCATATTCCATTCCATCTCAGCCTTTTGTAACGCAGGCTTTGATCTAATGGGTACAAACCAAGCCTACTCATCTTTAACAGGATATGCCGGCGATATTTTAGTATCCAACGTCATTGCAGCACTAATCGTACTTGGTGGTTTAGGCTTCTTTGTCTGGAAAGATGTTGTTGAATACAAACATCATTTACATAGATATTCACTACAATCCAAAGTTGTATTATTTACTACTGCAACATTGTTGATCATCAGTACACTCTATTTCTTTATCAATGACTTTAGCCATTGGAATATGCGTCTAGCCGATCAAATCAACGTTTCCATTTTCCAAGCCGTATCCCCAAGAACAGCCGGATTTAATACGATTGATTTAAACAAAATGAATCAAAGCAGCATTTTCTTTATGACACTATTAATGTTAATAGGAGGAAGTCCACAAGGTACGGCCGGAGGATTTAAAACAACAACACTAGCCGTATTGATTCTAAGTATTCGTGCTGTATTCAATCATAAACAAAACCCTCAATGTTTTGGAAGACGCATTTCCATGGACACATTAAACAATGCGACTGCCCTATTTATGTTGTTTATGGTATTATTCTTTACAGGAGCTTTTCTTATTTCAGCCTTCGATCAATTACCCATTCTTGATGCCCTATTTGAAGCGGCCTCTGCCATTGGTACAGTCGGATTGACATTAGGAATCACACCTACATTATCAAGTGCATCACATTGTATTTTAATTTTCTTGATGTTCTTTGGAAGAATTGGAGGCTTAACTTTACTTTTAGCTATTTCTAAACATCAAGTTGTCGCAAACGCAAATTTACCACAAGAAAATATCACAATTGGATAACAGGAGGAACATATGAAATCAGTATTAATTATTGGTATGGGACGTTTTGGACGTCACATGGCACAAAAACTATATGATTTAGGACATGACGTTTTGGCCATTGATAAAAATGAAGAAAAAATCAACAAAGTCCTTTCTTATGTCACAAACGCACAAATCGGAGATTCTACCGACGAAAGCTTTATTGACTCACTAGGCGTATCGAACTTTGATCTTTGCGTTGTAGCCATTGGAGATGACTTTCAAAGTTCACTCGAAACAACAGCCCTATTAAAAGATCACGGATCAAAACTTGTTGTCGCAAGAGCCGTGCGCGATGTACACGCTAAATTCTTATTGCGCAATGGAGCCGATGAAGTTGTATATCCTGAAAAACAAATTGGTAACTGGGCCGCCGTACGTTTTTCAAGCGAAAACATCTTTGACTACGTACAACTTACTCCAGAATATTCCATTTATGAAATTGCCGTACCAACCGCTTGGATTGGAAAAACCATGTTAGAACTCGATATTCGTAGAAAATACCATATCAACATTCTAGCTACAAAAATCAATGGAATTCTAGACCCACTTCCTAGTGCTGAACATACTTTCCAGGAATCCGAAAACATTCTTATTCTTGCACAAAATTCAGACGTACAAAAATTCCTTCGTTTTTAATGAAATCTTAACATGACGCCTCATTCTTTAACACCGTTTAAACATTTAAAATTCTACAATAAAGGTGTAAGAAAGAGGCGATTATTTATGTTAGAAATTTTATCAATAGGATCCGTAATCTACATTTCTTTCTTAGTCCCACGACTTTTAAATCACATTTTAAACATCACTCGCCATTAATGTATGCCACGAGCATACCAATTATCCCCATTTTTAAGTTATAAATATACTTAAGAAAGGGGATTTTTTTTATGAAAACATGGAAACTAGTCAGTGGAATCATTTCCATTGTATTAAGTGTATTTGTCGTATTCCAAAGTATGATAGCAGGCCTTGCCAACGCCCTAGAAGAAAGTGGACAAGTAAGTGGAAGTGCAGGACTTGTTGTTAGTATATGCATGCTTTGTGGAGGAATTGTATCGATTGTATCTAGAAAGAACAATTCAAAAGGAACCAACATTGCACTTATTATTCTATTTGGTTTAGCTACATTAACAGGCTTTGTACTTGCAGGAAACTATTCAGACCTATATATTTGGTCAGCATGGTGCTTGATCAACGCAGTACTTGCAATCATTTCATTAAGAAAAGGTATCAGAAATTAAAACTGATACCTTTTAAAAAACCTTTACTTATCAAGTAAATGGATATTTTTACACATTTTTCTGTAGTTTTAGACACATGTTTAACACATTTTTTCTGAAGCATCAAAAAAAGACAGCAATTAAGCTGCCTATCTTACCATATCACGAGTAATGTCTTTTAAGCTTTTAGCCCCACACATCTCCATAGTATCTTGAAGTTCACTGCCAAGTTTATCCACTAAGACTTGAATGCCTTCTTCTTTTGCTCCATAAATCGCATTCACAAATGGACGAGCTACAATAACGGCATCCGCACCTAATGCCAAAGCCTTAAAAATATCGACACCATTACGAAGTCCACCATCCACAAAGATTTTCATACTGCCATCTACAGCTTTTACAATCTCTTCGAGTACTTCAGCCGTTGCAGGTGTCTGATCTTGAACTCGACCACCATGATTCGAAACCACAATTGCACTAGCTCCTGCTTCTTTTGCCTTTAAAGCTCCCTTCACACTCATAACACCCTTCACAATAAATGGTACTGGTGTATTTGAAATGATTGCCTTTAATTGTTCTGTATTCATTCTTCCTGCAGGAGGCTGACACCCCTTTAAAAAAGGAAGTCCAGCAGCATCTACATCCATAGCTACCGCAAAGGCATTACTGTTTAAAGCTAAATTTAGCTTTTCCAAATACGTTTCTAAACTCCAAGGTTTAATGGTTGGAATACCATACCCATTATTCTCTTTAATAATTCGTGTCGCATTTTCCATTATACTAGGATCTTTTCCATCTCCTGTAAACGCACAAATACCAGCATCCATACAACCTCGAACTAAAATATCATTGTATCCATTATCATCATATGCATCTGAATAGTGCATGGCTACAGCTCCTACAGGACCTGCAAAAATCGGATATTTAAATGTATGACCAAATAGTTCTAATTCTGTACTTACTGGCTCATTATCTGTAATTGTATCCATATTCACACGAATGTTTTTCCAAGCATCATAGTTACGCATCGCAACATCCCCAATTCCTTTAGCACCAGGACCCGGAATCGTATTTCGACATGCCCTTCCATCACATACAGGACAAGACTTACATAATTTTGTCCCCATCACTTCACGACTTTTTTTCATCAATTCCATATAATTCATAATCATTCCTCCATTACATTCGCTATAACTAAACCTAATATTCCAGCTACCAGTTTCACAACCACAAACCAAGTCACACTTGCAGGATTGACTGAGGCAATAAAACCGAGTTGTCCACCAAACACAAATGCCCCACTCAAAGAAAAGGCTGCATTTAAAATCTTACCCTTCCTGTTCATTTTACTAAATAATGGTAACATCGCAATACTTGTTCCAAAAGATAAGATAATTCCCATCACTGAATATTTATCAATATTTAGTATTTGACCTACTCTTTCAATCTGATTCGAAAACTTTCTTAATATAATTTCACAAAACACCAAAGAACCACAAACAATAATACTCATTTGAAATACAATGCGCAAAGCTTCATTGATCAATGTCGCATTTGTGAAGTTCATGTTGAAAAAGAAAGTCAAACAAACTAGAAAAAAGAAGATGTATCCTACGAATTGTACAAGCTTAGAAAATAATGTCAATACGACAATCAACGTTTGAAAAGAAATAAAGAATAGTCCTATCAAAATAGCACAAATAAGAATTACGGGTAAAAACACAATCAAAAAATGATCAATACGCAATAAAAAGCCGCAACCAATAAGAATAGGTAATAAACCCAAAAATACCATACACAACTCCTTTTAAATAGTGATTCAAATCATCTTTATCCAGTTCATTTAAAAAGATTGGCAATTGAAAACTAATTAAGCATCCTAAAGTGGACGTTAATAATACACCGCAAAAGATAAGCACACTTTCAGAATGTGTCATAGACTCTATAATGGAATAACCTCCAAGATCTGGCGCCAACAAACTCGAAATAATCATTTCTTTATTTTTGAAAAGAGTGGCATGACCATTTAAAAACGCAATCGCTATACAATAAAAGCCCCCAACGCTCATCATAAAATCGCCCATCGTGATAATGCCTCGATCAAAAGAAGTGGCTAGTCCAAGTCGATTCTTAAACATCTTGTCAAATAAGCCTAAAGCAGCAAAGCATAATAAAATAAAAATAATCGGATTCATGCATTCATTCTATTATAAGAATGAAAAAAAGTCGAAGAAATTTTTTTAAATGAAATCGCAAAAGAGTATCATTTATGTTCTTTTGAATTAGCTGTTAAAACAGCTTCAACTTGTGCAATTAATTGTTCTTTATCTGGCATATAAGTAACGTATTTTGAAGCAAATATATTGTTGTTTAATCCACCCAATGCATATTGCATATCCACATTTCCTTTTAATACCAAATCTAGTACTTTATGTTTATTTGCATCTCCATTAGATAATAGCAATCTTTCAAAAAGAGATGATGATATTTGTCTTCTAAGCTCTCGAACACTCCACTTTGCATTAATACATTCCATTTCATAAAAGTGACGCTTATCTTTATCAGAAATAGATAAAAATTCACAATAATGAGACCAGCTAGGGTGTCCAGACAGTGTCTGAACGCTTCCATACTTTTTATAGAAAGTAATCATATTCCAAATCGAAGAATTACGCGAATACATTTACATAAGATTTGAATTATCCAGACTCAAATCCCCCATTATAAAAGGAGCAGAGATTTCAAATATCTCTGCTCCTTAGTTAATCCTTTAACCCTACAACTTTTAGTCGACCCTGATATCTAATTACGGATTACCAAAATTTCTTCGACTAATGTGCGTTACTTGCCGCAACTTTTACTCTAGACCATAAATCCGCAATGATCTTACGTGTAGTTTCATCATATTGGAATACTTCATCTTTATCGTAACCAGCACGAGGTGTATATGCGTTGATACCATCATAATCTCCGCCTTTACCACCAAGTTCTTCCGTAACTTCTTTATTTGGTGAAGTATATCCAACATAACTCGAATTATCCATAGCTGCATCATAGCTTGTAATATAACGAATAAACTCATTCGCAAGCTTAGGATTCTTCGCATTCTTAGGAATAACCATCGCATCTGACCATAAGTTTGTTCCACTCTTTGGCATATAGAATCCCATATTTTCATTTTCTGACATGACATAAGCTGCATCTCCAGAATAAATAAGTCCTAAAGCCTTTCTAGCTTGTGCCATATTATCAATAATTTCATCTGTTACAATTTCTGGATCCATTGTCTGAACACATTGAATCAACCAGTTATATGCTGCATTTAATTCATCTTGACTTGTCGTATTCATTGAATAACCAAGAGCTTTTAATGCCATCATAAATGAATCTCTTTCTGAATCATATAGATAGATATCTCCCTTAAATTTCTGATCTAAGAAAATATCCCATCCATCTTTTTCCAAATCTTCTTCAGATACTTTTGTCTTATCGTATACGATACCAACAGTACCCCAGAAATAAGGAATTGAATATTCATTCTTTGGATCATACGGAAGACCTTTGATCGCATCCACCAATTCACCTAAACATTCTTTGCGAGTTTCTGGCTCTAATTTTTGAAGCATTTTTTCCTGCATCATTCTTTGAATCATATAATCACTTGGAACCAATACATCATACGCATCGCCATTGGCAACCTTAATATACATCTGTTCGTTTGAATCAAAGTTATCCATGATAACCTTAGCTCCCGTTAACTCTTCAAAACCTGAAATGATATTTTCACCTGTATATTCACCCCAGTTATATACATGTAAAGTTTGTCCTGCATAAGGCTGACTACCAGCTGATTTATTCAAGCCAAATAAAGAGGCCACTAAACCAACTACCACAACACCCACAACAGCCCATTTCCAAGGTTTATTTTGTTTTGAAGGACTTGTCTTTTTACGAATCATTGGCAAGACATTTACGATTATTAGAGTGATTGTGATCAGCAATACAACCAATGTACTAATCGCATTTACACTTGGATTAATACGCTTAGACATTGTATACACCATAATACTCAAGTTCTTTACACCTTGACCCGTTACGAAATAGGAAATAACGAAATCATCAAAAGACATTGTGAACGCAATCAAAGCGCCCGAAACAATACCCGGCATAATTTGTGGCACAATAACTTTCACCAAAGCCTGCCAAGGCGTAGCCCCTAAATCCATTGCAGCATCGGCCAAGTTTGGATCTAATGATTTGATCTTAGGCATAATACTCAAAATAACATATGGAATACAGAAAGCAATATGTGCTAATAATAATGTCACAAATCCCTTTTCAATTTGGAAAGTAATAAATAGAAGCATCAATCCAATGGCAGTAACAATTTCAGGGTTCATGATTGGAAAATCATTGACCTGACTGACAAAAGCACGCAATACTTTCTTTGACTTTGATAAACCAATCGCCGTAATCGTACCAATGATCGTAGAAATAATTGTCGCCAATAAGGCAATAATAATTGTGACATACAAAGATTCCATCATACCGTGGTTTTTAAGCATAGCCTCATACCAACATAATGAGAACCCTGTAAAGTGTGTTAACGATTTTGAACTATTGAAGGAAAAAATAATCATGAATAATATTGGTGCATAAAAGAACACCAATAATAAAGCCATGCCTACTTTACCTAATACTCTCTTATCTTTCGACATGCCTATTTTTCCTCCTTATTACGCTCTTCCAATTTCCTTACAAGCATCATTAGAAGCATCATGATCATAGCCATGATCATTGAGATAGCTGAACCAAAGTTCCATTCTCCTACAGTAATGAACTGATTTTCAATGACGTTACCAATCAAGAAGAATTGTCCTCCACCCAATAATTTAGGAATGAAGAATGAACTTACGGCAGGTAAGAACACTAATGTGATACCTGAAACTACGCCCGGTAATGAAAGTGGGAAAATAACCTTCCAGAACGTCTGGAATTTATTAGCGCCCAAATCCTGAGCCGCCTCTAATAAAGATTTATCCATCTTCGTTAAAGCCGTGTTGATCTGCAGAATCATAAATGGCAAGAAGTTATACACCATACCAATCAATACAGCAGCTTCTGTATATAAAAGTTCTGTATGAATTCCAAACAAGCCTAAAAAGCTACTAATAATTCCATCACTTGATAAAATACCAATCCATGCATATGTTCTTACAAGCATGTTGATCCATGTAGGAAGAGTAATCGCAAGAACTAAGATTTGTTGAACTTTAGGACTATTCTTAGAAATAAAGTATGCGATTGGATATCCGATCAACAAACAAATAATGGTTGTCTTAATGGCAATCCATAAAGAACGCCATAAAATCAACAAGAAATCTTTGTCTGTAAAGAAACGAACATAGTTATCTAATGTAAGCTTAAAGTGCACAATACTGTTGCCTTGCTGAATGATTGAATAAAACGCAATCAGCAACATCGGAAGCAACAACATGATGCAAGCCCACACAATATAAGGGATTGCTAATTGTTGAAATTTTTTCATTTTCTAGAATCCCATTTTCTCCATAACATGGATATCTTCCGCAAAGAAAGTAAGTCCGACCTCTTTTCCTTCCTCTACATAATCCGTTGTATGAATCTTGAATTCACGACCCGTCGTCCAGAAAGTTACCTTATAGACACCTTCCTTAATTGTTTCAGGATCAAAATCATAATCTACATCTAGATCTACTGTTTCATTTTCGTCATCCAACTTCCAGCCCTGTGCATTTGCCCAAGTCTTCAAGTCTGTATCAATAGCCATGGATTCCTTGATTTCATCCACTGTTTTAAAAAAGTTAAACGCAGAAACGGCTTCATTGGCCTTCTTATTTTCAACAACTCTTTGATCTACGACCCAAATCTTACGGATAATTGAAGTTTTATTATTTGTTGAGAAAGTAACAGTATATTCTCCTACTTCCTGTTTTAAATCTGTATCAATATCATGAATTGAAATAAACTCATCTGTTTCAGGATTCCAAGCCTGTGCATCGGCACGCGCAATGATTTCTTTATCATCAATATCCTTCATATCTTCTAAGTCTAGATAGAAGTCGTTGGCAGAAATCTTTTCTTTTCCATCTTCGCTTGTGATCGCATAGTTCTTGTTTACGTGCATATTTACCGTGACATGTGTACCAGGAACAGTTTCCACCATGATTTCATAGTGAACACCCTTAAATAATACGCTCTCAACTTCACCAGTCATCTTGCCATCCTTCACATCCACAATATCAATATCTTCTGGGCGAATTACGACATCCACTGGTTCATTTTCTTTATATCCAACATCGACACAGTCAAATGTAATATCATCAAAACGTACTTTCTTATCGCAAACCATACGTGCTGGAATAATATTACTTTCCCCAATGAACTTCGCAACATATTGATTGACTGGTTCATTATAAATGTCTTCTGGACTACCAACCTGCTGAATCTCGCCATCCTTCATGATAACAATCTTATCTGACATTGTTAGTGCTTCTTCCTGATCATGCGTAACGAAGATAAATGTGATTCCTACTTCTTGTTGAATCTTCTTTAATTCATACTGCATTTCTTTACGAAGCTTTAAATCCAACGCACTCAAAGGTTCATCCAACAATAATACGCTTGGCTCATTAACTAAGGCACGCGCAATCGCAACACGCTGCTGCTGACCACCAGATAGTAAAGTAACATCTTTATTTTCAAATCCTTCAAGACCAATCAACTTCAACATTTTCATGACCTTTTGATCAATAACGTCCTTACTCATCTTTTTAATTTTCAATCCAAACGCAATATTGTCATACACATTCATATGAGGGAATAGTGCATATTTTTGGAAAACCGTATTCAACTCACGCTTATAGGCTGGCACTTCACAAATATCTTCTCCATTTAAGATGACTTGTCCTTCGCTAGGTTCTAAAAAACCACCTAAAATACGTAATAAAGTTGTTTTTCCACAACCACTAGGCCCTAATAGTGTGACAAACTCATTTTCATATATATCTAAATCAATACCCTTTAACACAACTTGACCATCAAATTCTTTTACGATGTGGCGAAATTGAATTAATTTATTCTTTTCCTGTTCCATGTATGTTCTCTCCTTGTCAATTAAAATACAGGCGGTGTAGATACCCATAATACTTTGGCATCCACACTCGATACGTTTTCTAAATAATGCCCTTCCTTACCTGTAATATAGAAGGTTTCTTTTGATTTAACTTTTAACCTTTTATTACCAACAACTAAAACAACACTGCCCTTTAAAATATAGCCAAATTCCTCTCCCTCATGAGCCTTGACTTCCTGTGACTTTGCGCCCGGTTTTAAAGTCAATAAAAGAGGTTCCATCTGATTCTTCTGGGCATTAGGAATAATATATTCCGTAACCAAATCATCTTGCTCATTCACAAAAAAATCCTGCGTGTGGAAAACAATCTGCTCTTCCTTGCTTGATTGAAAAAAATCTGCCAAATTGGTACCTAAAGCTTCCAATATATTCTCCAATGCAGAAATATTTGGACTTGTTAAGTCGCGCTCTAACTGCGATAAAAAGCCTTTCGTTAATTCACTACGATTCGCAAGTTCTTCCAAAGTCAACCCATTCTGGGTTCGAAGCTCTTTTAGTTTTTTGCCTATTTTCATTCAATCACCCCTAATTTGTTTTTTATACTAAACTTTTTGTTTCATTAAAAGAACAAATCTATTATATAGGAAACCCTCAATTATGCAAGAAAAAAAAGAGCATTTTTTTCATGCTCTAAAGTTAAATTAATTTTACTGTTTCATATTTCTCAAACGATACAATACACAATTTGTCATAACCGCCAAATATAAAGCCTCACTCATACCTTGTGTCTGTAAAGTCAACGGATAATTATCACGAATCATAAAGTCCATACTGATGTTTGTTCTTTGCGATATTTTTAAAATCTTATCCACATTGATCTGTCCCTCATCCCAATACTTAGCAGTATTTCTCGTTACTTCCATATATTTGCCAAATTGAGTTTGTGAAAGTGAAAAAACAACTTCCCGTATAAAACGCATACGATCACCCATGTCATTTTTTAAATTGTATTCAAAATTCTTAAATTTCGAACTTCTTTTAATATCTGTAAACAATTCGGGATGAATCAATTTCATAATATCTTGAACCTGAGTCCATGTTAAGCCTTCTAAATTAACGGGCTGATTATACATTTGATCAAAGAAAATCGAATCAATGGACTGATGATTATAATCTGCAAGAATAAGCACAATACGCGTTTGCGTACGATCCTCGGAATGAATTTGCCTTCTAAAATTACGCAAAGACATATGGGCTGCTTTGGCAACTTCTTCCTCTGAAATATTATTATCTTCAATGAATTGCACAATTTGTTTCATAAAAAAAACACCTCCACGTTAACCATAGAGATGTTTTATGTGTTTGTACTCGACCGAAAATCGAAAATCGGTCGATGAAAACGATTTTTTAAGCTTTTGTCGTGTTTTCGTTTTGAATATTCTTAATAATATCCGTTAAATCCGCTTCATTGATAGCTCCATCATAGAAATCATTCAACGCTTCAATCAGACCCTTATCATCTGGTAAAACCGTTTCAAACACTTCTTTCATGTGTGCAGCCTCCTGATTTGAACCTGCATACTTAACAGTCGCATGAATCATAGATGTATAGATAACATTCACCAACATTAAGTGATACTTATTGTTGTAGCCATCATTACGATTGTCAATGACTGTGTGTGGACTAATTAGAGCTGTACCTTGATATTTAGCTAAAGTAGGAAACTCTAAATAAAGTCCCTTTACCGTCTTATATGTCATTAGTTTCAGTGCATATACACACGCAAATTGTTCTAAATCACCTAACATACGTAAACGATCATCACTGTCTAGAACCTTTTTAAAATTGATATCTAGTAATCTTGCCAAAACATCACTCACACATTCAAGATTGGTCTTACAAACCACTTCCTGACGACCATCTAAATCCGTTGTGATTATGAATAAATCGCCTTCGCGATCATAAAATATATTATCTGGATGTCTTAAATTCACCATGCGATCACCTTTTAACGAATAAAATTCGTACCCTTTCTAATTTCTTTTTCAGGCAAACCATACGCCTCTTTACCTAAGGCAATACTTTTCATCAAGAACGTCATATTACGAGCTAAAGCACGCATTGTTTGTTTACCCTCTTCATCCTGATTGGCTTCTTGTGCATTATTTCCATGAATTGAATTCCAATATTGACTCGATACAACAGGCATACCACTGATTGTAAAATACTTATTTAATTCATCAAAAGTAGCACTCGCTCCGCCACGACGACAAGAAACAACACTAGCCCCCACCTTCATTGTCTTATCAAAACGAGAAATATAGAACAAACGATCCAATACTGCAATCAATGTCGCATTCGCGCTGGCATAATATACAGGACTTGAAACAACCAATCCATCCGCTTCTTCAAATTTGGGTAACAATTCATTGACAATATCATCATATACACACTTGCCAAGTTTCGTACAAGCACCACAAGCTGAGCAACCACGAACAGCTAAGTTTCCAACTTGTACAGTTTCGGTTTCAACCCCACTTTCTTTAAATACAGCTTCCATTTCACGCAAAGCCAAATCATTCACTCCACTGTCATGTGGACTACCATTCAACATTAAGACTTTCATATTTTTCCTCCGAAAAAACCTATCTCTATTTTATCATTTGCGTCAACATGATAAAATGATATTTATGAAACGAATAGTAACTGGAATATTAGCACATGTCGATGCAGGAAAAACTACTTGTATCGAAAGTATGCTTTATACATCAAAAACAATCCGAAAATTAGGACGTGTCGACCATCAAGATGCCTATTTGGATTATGATAATCAAGAAAGAGAAAGAGGCATTACAATTTATTCAAAAGAAGCTCACTTTCATTGGAAAGATAGTGAAATCTATTTGATTGACACACCAGGCCATGTCGATTTTTCAAGCGAAATGGAAAGAAGTCTTCAAGTATTAGATTTAGCCATTCTTTTAATCAACGGACAAGACGGTATTCAATCTCACACTTCTACCATTTGGAAATGCTTAAAACACTATAAGATTCCTACGTTGATCTTTATTAATAAAATGGATATCAGCTATAAGACACAAGAAGAGCTTATGAATGATCTTAAAGTGCATTTCTCATCCAACTGTATCAATTTTAAATCAAAAGATGCTGAAGATGAACTGTCCATGTTGAATGAAGATATCATGAATCACTATCTAGAAACCGAAGAAATCAATTCATCACTTCTTCAACAAGCCATTTTTAAAAGAGAATGCTTCCCCGTATTCTTTGGTTCTGCCTTAAAAATCCAAGGCATCGAAGATTTAATGGATGCGATTATCGATTTATCTTTTATCCAAGAGTACCCTGAAGATTTTGGGGCTCGTGTATACAAGATTTCAAGTGATGACCAAGGCAATCGTTTAACCCACGTAAAGATTACGGGTGGTGTTTTAAATGCCAAAGATAAAGTTGGTACAGATGAAAAGGTAGATCAAATTCGTTTGTATAACGGAAAACAATTTGAAATGGTACAAACCGCTTATCCAGGAATGATTTGTGCACTAAAAGGATTGAACAAGTATGAAGTAGGTCAAGGGCTAGGCTTTGAATCTGACACGACAAAACCACTCTTAAATGCCTATATGAATTACCAACTCCTACTTCCCGAAGGTGTAGATGCACTTACTATGATGCGCTACTGCAGTGTACTTGCTCAAGAAGATCCGCAGCTACAAATTGAATATGATGAGCAGACGAAACAAATCTTTTTAAGGCTAATGGGATCCATTCAAATGGAAATTCTTCAAAAAGAAATTGAGAAAAGATCTAAAGTTAAAGTTGGTTTTACAACAGGTAAAGTCTTATTTAAAGAAACCATTCAAAATACAGTTATTGGAGTCGGTCACTTTGAGCCTTTAAGGCACTATGCCGAAGTACACTTAAAACTTGAACCATTACCTAGAGGTAAAGGACTTGTGTTTGAATCAAACTGTTCCAATGACGATTTAGCTTTAAATTGGCAAAATCTGATTTTAACGCATTTAAAAGAGAAACAACACAAAGGTGTATTAACTGGATCGCCAATTACCGATATAAAAATCACTTTAGTGGCCGGTAAAGCCCATTTAAAACATACAGAAGGTGGGGATTTTCGACAAGCAACCTATCGTGCTATAAGACAAGGTCTAAAAGAAGCAGAATCTGTATTATTAGAACCTTATTATAGTTTTGAATTAGTCGTTGAAAATCAACATGTTTCAAAAGCCTTGTTTGATTTAGAAAACAAGCATTGCTCATTTAAAATTGAAGAAGACATGAACAATCTTGTTCACATAAAAGGAACGGGACCCGTTCGTGAGTTGATGGACTATCAAAAAGATGTCATCGCATACACAAAAGGAAAAGGCCAATTTATTTGTGAATTAGAAGACTATCATGAGTGTTTTGATCAAGAAAAGATCATTGAAGAAACAAATTATGATAGTGAAGCCGATTTAAACAATCCAACCGGATCTGTATTCTGCGAACATGGAGCAGGTTATTTTGTGCCTTGGGATGAAGTCAAGGAGCATATGCACATCCAAATTAAAGAAGCCAACGCAACTTCCTATACTTCTTATGTAAAACATACAGTTCGTGAAGAAGAATTAAAGAAAGTATTTAATTCACTTGGTGGAAACAACAAGAAAGCTGAAAAGCCAATCAAGAAAAAAGCGAAGGTTGATATGAATTTAAATCAGATTCATGTCGAAAATAAAAAGCCAGAATGTTTAATGATTGACGGCTACAATATGATTTATGACTGGCAAGATTTAAAAGATATTGCCAAAGTAAACATTGAATCTGCACGTGATGAATTGATCAATCGAATCTCGAATTATCAAGGATATAAGCGTATCAAAGTCATCTTAGTATTTGATGGATATCGCGTAAAAAACAATACAGGTTCACATTTTAATCAAGGAAATCTAGACATTATTTATACGAGATATAATCAAACAGCAGACAGCTATATTGAAAAGGCTGTACACGACTTAAAAAAGAAATATGAATTATCAGTTGCGACAAGTGATGGCTTGATTCAAAATGCGATCTTAGCCAATGGCGCAAAAAGAATCTCAGCTCGTGAACTTGAGATTGTCGTAAAAAACGTAAACAAACGAGCTCTTTCGTACTTAAAGAAATAGTTTATGATATAATAGCGAAAAAGATGGAGGAATTTAATTTATGACAAGAAAGATTGCCATTATTGGAGCCGGTCCTGCTGGCTATACATTGGCTCAAGAATTAGTTAAAACAGAAAATGAGTACCAGATTGATATTTTTGATAAGGAAGCTGAAATTGGTGGAGCCATTTATACAGGTATTCCTGAATATCGTATGCCGAAAATTTTCTTAGAAAAAGCCTATAACGGATTGATTGAAGCCGGTGTTAAATTCCATTTTAATACTTTTGTGGATCAAACTATGTTTAAAGAATTACAAACAAACTATGATTATGTGGTTGTAGCGATTGGTGCCCAAATTGAAAATACTTTTGGTTTTGAAACAGGTAATGGCGTCGTTGCCGGCTTAACATTACTTTACGATTTAAATATCAATCACAAACAAGAAGACTTCAAAAAATATAAAAAGGCCATTGTTTGGGGTGGTGGAAATGTTGCGATGGATTGTGCAAGATCATTAGTTCGTATCATTGACGATGTCACAATCGTATATCGTAGATCTTTACAGGAAATGCCTGCAAGTCCTGCAGAAATCAAAGCCTGTGAAAAAGAAGGTGTTAAGATTGCCTTCTTAAACAACATCAAAGACATTTTAAAGGATGAAAACGGAAATGTTTGTGGTGTTCAAGTTGCGAAAATGGAACTTGGAGAAATGGATGAATCTGGAAGAGCAAGCTGCCACGAAGTAAAAGATTCATTATTCACAATAGATTGTGATCTAGTTGCGATGGCTATTGGTCAAAAAGTAGACTTCACTCCATTAAATGACAATTTAAAAACAACGGATACACACGCCTCTACATTAGATAATGTATTCATTATTGGAGATGCCTTTACAGGGCCAAAAACAATTGGTAGTGCTGTAATGGAAGGTAAAAAGATTGCCAAAGAAATCGAAGCTAAATACAATGAAGGAGCGAACTAATCGTTCCTTTTTCTTTGGAAAACAAAAAAGCTACCTACACCAACTCTTGCAGGGTTTGTAGGTAGTTTTTACTACATCATAATCTCTTTTCAAATCCACCATCAATTTCTTGATCCTCGCTAATTGTCACAAAGGCCTTTGGATCAATTTCATTGACAATTTTTTTGAAGTTACGAATCTCATATTTATTGACAGCACAAAATAAAATATACTGTTCTGTATCTGTATAAGCACCCTTACCCATCCAGTACGTTACACCGCGTCCTGTTCTTTCCATAATTACATTCTTCATATTTTCTTTCTTTGTAAAAATCAATACAGTCATATTGATATTTTGATAGTGGATACGATCACTAATAAAGTAAAGAATGGCCACAAAGATAATGGAATATAGTGATGTCTGCAAATCAAAAATAAAGGCACAAATTGTAAATAAGATGGAGTTGATAATAATCGATAGCTTGCCTACAGAAAAGCCTGGTTTTGTCTTCGATAAACATACACCGGCAATATCCATACCACCGCAACATCCACTACTTTGTAAAGCAAGTCCTACTCCAATACCACACATTAAGGCTCCAAAGATACAATTTGAAAGCATGTCTGGCATAATCACAAAAGATTGTTTTGGCAAAATAGATAATGTAATGGTTTGAACCACTAAACTAATGACAGTCTTGATACAAAATTCTTTATTCATAATTTTAAAGCCCATAATGAACAAAGGAATATTGATCATAAAGTTAATGATACCCACCAAATTGGGAATTAAAATGTAGCCAGTTCCCCTCATGCGTTGATTTTACTGGGTTTAACTGTATACAAAACTGTGTTTACTGTTACTATCTTTCATTCTTTTCCAAAATAGCTTTGAAGCATAGGCCACATTATTTTCATATATGACACAAAGCTCAGCTCTACTTGTGCTTCATTAAACCATCCAACCATAAAGCTATTTATCTCTTCAAATAATACTTTTGAAAGTTTCTGAATAATAATTGTGTTATCCACTTCTTCAGTATAATCTTTCGCATACATTTTACATATAGAACGCACTCCAAAATAATTATATAGCACACCTACCGTTGTTTTTAATGCTTCAATATCTCTTGGAAAATCTGTTCTATTCATCATATTCACTACTAATTGATGTCTTGAGTTTAGGTAATTCCTAACTGTACTATTACCTATTTCAACATCAACTGTAAATGAAAAATCTTGAGTTTGTATACTATCTGCTCCTAACATTATCATCAATTCAACTTGTGCTGCATGATATTCTGTATAACCAGACAAAGCCATATATTTCCAAGAATCTTGCTTTGCATACATTTCCGTATCTAAAATATGCGTAAATTCATGAAACACAATATACCTTGGTATTTCCGAACTTTTGCATATCCTTAATATATGTTCATCTGTTTTCGTATTATAGTAAGCTTGGGCGGCTGAAGCGAATCCTGCTGCATCGCTTTCCTCAACATTAATTTCAAAAAAATCTATCTTATACTGTGGTAATTTCTCAATTTCCATAAACTCAATATATTCTTTTTCATATTCTTTAATTAAATTTTTAATTTGTATTTCTGTCATATTGTTTTATACCTCATATCAAAGTTAGCATTTCACTTTTAGTATACCATAAAACAATCCCATTCTCATTCTATATATTTTATCCTCAACGATGAAAAGATGTGTCTGCACACATCTCTTCCATCTTATTATTTTCAATGTTATAAGTTCTTAATAAAATTCAAATCCTGTTTCCGTAATGCCTTCTGTAACTTTTCGTTCTTTCTCTTCAGTTCCTTATTTTCTCTGCTCAGAGCTGCCACCTTCTGGTTCAACAGTTCAATCTGTTTTTCCATCGCCATGTTCAGAATTTCTCTTCTTGGATCTATCATTCCGGCCTGTTGCTCTACTGCTTGGTTCAATGTATCCCGGACGGTTGGATTTTTATAAAAGAATCCTCTCGACAATCCAGTTTTCTTCATCAGCTTTGGAACGCTGATACGTTCTTTATTTGCCAGCATATCTTGTATTGCTTGCAATGCCAGTTCAATTTTCTCTTTACTTTTTCTCTGATTTTCCTCAATCATCTTGTCGTATTTGCTCATATTCTTCACCCCATCTTGCCAGACTCATATATATGATGTCACTCATCCTCTGTCTTACTTCTCTGGTTTCGTCTGCCATTCTTTGATTGCTCATTTTCCGGTAATGCTGTACATTATTCAGTCTTTTATGCCCCAATAGTCTCGCTATCGTCCAGTCATCCAGATGCATTTCTGTAAGTTTGACGCCATAGTAGTGCCGGAACATGTGCGTTCCAAACCCGAATAATTCGCCATGATCATCTTTCAACTGCTTTTCCTGTATCATGGACATGACTTTTGTTTTTATAGCCATATACTGCATCGGGCGGTCAGGTTCTTTTTCATTAACAAATATGTATTCTGTATCACCGAACTTTTCCTGTGTATATTCAATAGAACTCTGTAACAGTTTTGCAAGTTCTTTACTGATCGGTTTTTTATATCTTTTAGTTTTAACTTGATATATTTCAATCATATCTTGGCCATTTTCTCTCGTCAGACAATCTGGTCTCAGTGTAAGGGTATCTGATATCCTAGTTCCAAGCATCTGATGTATCAGAAGACATCTTGCAATCTGTACATCCATCTGTGTAATTTCCGCATTCAGTCGTTTCATTTCATCATCAGAATACACTCTAAATTCTGCATTTACTTCCGGTGGAATATCCGTATTAATAAATAAATGCTCCAATCTTTCATAGCTGTAAATTTTTCCGATTGTCTCTAACTGTCGTCTTAATGAAATTACATAAGAACTATTCGCACTATGGGAAGTATCTTTTGTTGACAGATGTATCAAAAATTCTTCCAACACTTCTCTGTCTATTTCACTGCAGCTTTTTATTTTGGAATACTCTTTTTGGAGATATTCTGAGAATATCCTCATTATTGTCAATTCTCCCTGTACAGTTCCTATTGCTTCATACTGCAGATTCATATAAACAGCTTTCTTACATTCTTCCCTGATATCTGGCTGATATATTTTTCTGAAATCCAGTGTTTTTACATTATAAATTGGATTGGATCTGATTTTAATATCCAGATTTTTTAGTTCCCAAACATCTTTTTCTATCTCATCCCGTAAATCTTCTGGCCCTAAAAATTTCAGTACGTTTCTGAAATATAATATCGTCACTGCTTCGCCATAGCTTACTGTACCATACACACTCTTCTTTTCTTTTACAATAGTTATTCCCTGTTCTAACATCCAGCCTTTTAAAAGTGATATCCATTTTTCTGGATTTCTATCTCCAAGGCTTTTGATTCTCCGATTTATTCTGCTGTTCAAAAACTTTGCAATATGATTATAAGCTGTTCGATCCTGAATCAATGCTCTAAACGTTCCGTTTTTGCAGCGATACATAATATAACCTCGAAACTCTTCCTTTAATTCTTGCGTTGGAAGCAACGTTAAATCAAATTTTCCATTATCCTTACGTGTCCCTGTTTCTTGTAAATTGGGGAAATCGCTGAAGTATATAATATCATTTTCCATCTTTTTCCTCTTTCTTTAGCCATGATGCTAAACTACTTCCTTGCATTTCAAAGAACTCATCATTTGCTTTTGCAATCCTTTGCGGCATATAATCAATATACTGTCTTGTCATCTCTTCATAAGTATGTCCAAGATAATCCCTGATACTTTGCAGTGATACATGACTGTCATAAAACATAGTTGCTACTGTATGTCGATAATCGTGTGATTGAAATAAATATTCTCCATTTGCAATCTTATTTTCCCGGCACGCTTCTATCATCTGAGTTCGGAATGTACCATATAGACAAGCACCACCTCTGCTGTTTTTAAAAATGAATTCTTCAGGCTGAATTTCATGTTTTTTCAAGTATACTTTCATAATCTGATAAAGTGCCTGTGGGATTGGAATCCTTTTATAATTCTTCATTTTGACCTGATACACCTGAATCCAATAATCCTCGCCCTGCTGATAATAAGCATTTCCTTTCAATGTACACACTTCACTCGCCCGTAATCCTAGACACCACAGATGTAGGAACATACATCGTAATCGCTCTGGAAAAAGATATAATTTTTTCAAAATTTCCATATATACTGTTTCCTCAACGCTACGATCATGATGTACTATTACTTCTTTTTGTTGGAAATATTCAATTCGGAATGGCATTCTTGTAATATACTGTTTAACTTCCATGAATTTATAAAAATGACCGATACCGAAAATTCTTTCATTAAATCCCTTTGCCTGTATTCCCCGTTCTCGCAAGCCGTCTGCATACTTTTTTACTTCTGCGACAGTTGCATGAATCGCCAGTATCTTTTCTTGTTCCAGCAGTTCAATAAAATTTCTAATACATACAAATCTTCGTACAATCGTGCTGACTGCCTGTCCAGTAATTCCCAGTTCATATTTCATGTATGCCTGTAAAATTTCTCGATTCTGTATTTCCTTGACTTCCATAAAAGAAATGCTAATTAAGGATTTACTTTCGTCTATCCGATGTTTTCCAAGATGTAATCGTTCCAGATACCATACATTTGCTTCCCATTGGATCTGTTCCTGCTGCATAAACGCATCTCTTCTGCATTCACCTAAAATACTTCGTTGACTCGTTTCGGGAAAATTCTTTAAAATAGTTTCCACTTGTTCCATTTCCAGCAATCCAATATCCGTAATATTTAACTGAACACAAGAATCATAAAGAAGTTTTAAGGATTTTAACCTGACATTTCTATAAGCCTTAGACATTGAAGTATTGGCAATGATACGACTCAACGTATAAAAAATTTGTTTCTTTAAAACTTCTGAACAATTTTGTGTAAAATCCCACACCAATAGGTTTGTTTTATAAGAAGTTTCAAAGGTCTCAGCTATTTCCTTTTCCGGATAATACTTCAGAAAATAAATTTTATTTTGATATTTCCATTCATATATCCGCTTTCCATTTAGCGTCTGCATTTGTTGATAGATATGTTGTTGTTTTACCGTATCATATATTTTCAAATAGAAAGATACAATTTGTGATCGTATCTGTCCTCTTAAATATTGTTCATACGAATTTCGCAAAGGATAATCCATTTCTTCCAGATGCCAGATTTTTCTATCTGCCAAGAACTTTTTCAATTTGTTAATTCTTGAATCGCTTTTTATTCCAAGTGCATCAATTTCTGAATATAGTTCCTGCTTTTTCTTCTCAATATCTACTTCAGATTCTGTTATGTGTTCTGCCTGTTGCAATAAATATATAGGTATTTCTCACACCTCCCTACTCCAGCAGACGTTCCGCCCCATAAATAGCAGTGTGTTGTGCATAAAACTCATTACTTGCTTCTATCAGTTCATCATCCAGCCAGTCCAGATACTTTATAGTCGTATCCAAATGTTTATGCCCCAATGCCTGACTGATCATTTCCAGTTCCCATCCTGCCTGCTTTCGCATATTTGCAAAATAGTGACGTAACATGTGGGGTGTGATTTTAACTCCGGTTTTCTTTTCCATTCGGTCCAACATATCATATACACTGTCCACTCTTAATGGCTTTCCAATGTTCTCACCCATGATATTCACAAACAGGTAATCCTGATGTTGCAGGATTTTCCGATATTTTGCCAGATAATCCATGAGAAATTCAAACGTATCATTACTTATCTTGGCACTTCTGTATTCCGCATTTTTGGCTCTCGCTTCATTTTCATTATCTTCCCGGAAGCATACCCTTATCATGTGATTCCTATAATCAATATCTTTGACATATTTTACTCCCAGTAGTTCCCCAATTCTGTATCCGGTTTCTGCTAACATAAGTAACAGAAGCTGATCTCTTCGGTTCGTACAGGCCTGTAAAATTGTAATAATCTGATTTTCTTTTGCTGTTCTCCCACGATGTTCCTCTTCCTTCAGATAGGCTTTAAAAGAATGATTCCGCAGTACCTTTTTTACTCCCACCTGATTAACCGCTATAATCTGGTTATACGATAAGGTTTTGAGACTTCCGTACTGTTCATATTCTGCCTCTATAAATAAATAGAACCTGAACACATCTTTTAAGTATGCGTTGCAGGTTCCTTCATTCGGACACTTCTTTTCTCCAGCCGTTTGCTCTGTATGGTTTCCGGCTTTAAGCCAGTATAAAAATTCCACAAAGTGTTCTGTCTGTTTTTCATAATCTAACTGATAGACTTCTGTGAGTTCCATTTCTTTCTCTGCCATATATTTCATATAATAGCAGATTGAAAATGCTGTGCGTTTCACTGTATTTGGTGAACGTTTACATTTAATCTTATGCATTAGATATTTACTTGGCAGTTCTTCAATACTCATTGTTTCCAGATTTCTGATGAAAAAATATTTTTCTGTTCCATCTTTTATCGTTTCCACCTTGTATATCATAAGCTGCCTCCTTTCCTCTAACGCTATACACAGTATACCCACTTCATGCCGAAATAGCTATTCATCAATACCAACAATCCCACCGAAAACGCCCTTGAAATACCACCAAACTTTTCGTGCAAAATCTGCTTTTTCTGTAGCAGAACCACGAACGGTTACAGGTAGTATTCCACGCCTTTCCGGTTTCGAATAAAGTGCTGGACATCCTTGATATCTTTTGCCATCTTGCAGCTCGGAAGCGCACACATTACTTCCTCATGATACCTGCCACCTTCTCCTGCACGCTCGTCTAAAATGGACACGACACAAGTATCTGTCTCGGTGCGGAGAGCACGTCCGAATCCCTGTCTTAGTTTTTTCTGCATGTCTGGAACAATCACTGCCTGAATATAATCTTTCAGGCTGGCATATTCCTTCTTCTGTGCTTCACTGATGGGATCAGGAACAGCAAAGGGCAGTTTTACTATAATCAGCGAAGATACCATATCTCCAGGGAAGTCTACTCCTTCCCAACAGGAGCCGGCTGCAAAAAGGACAGCATTGTCCATCTGTTTAAATCTTGTGATCTCTTCCGGTGAATGTCTCCACACCTCTATCATCGGGAACGGAATTTCATCCCTTAACATCTGGTAAACGTTTCCCATCAAATGATAAGATGTAAACAGCACTAGCGTATGCCCGTAAGTCGAACAGATCAGTGAATGGATATGGCCTGCTATCATCTCTGCCTCTTCCTGACTTTCTCTTCTGCATGTCTTCAAATTCTTTGGCAGATATAACAGACAGTTCTTCTGATATTCAAACGGGGAGTCTGCCACATATTCCCGGACTCTCCGCACTCTCTGTAATCCTGTCATTTTCCGAATGTGGGAAAATCCCTGTCCGGTTTTTAAAGTTCCGCTTGTCAGAATCGCTCCCATTCCTCTGCTCCATAACATCTGGTCCAGATACTGTGGAATCCGTCTGCTGGATGCACACAATATAATCCGGTGGTCATGGTCCTGCTTCAGATGCAGCACATACTTCTTATCCTGATGGAAAAAGCATTCCAGCACACTTTTGGTTTCTTCCAGCTTGTTTCTGATCCACTTTGGAATCTTCTTTTCTAATTTTTCTATGATCTTATTCATGGTCTGTATCCCCTCATATAAATACATTGCACACTCTTCTGTCATGTGGAATTCTTCTTTTATCCCATATCTGGTTCTGTGGTTTTCTCCTATGATGTCCAGCACCATCCGGATCGTCCCGGACAGTTTTCTTATCTCCGGGCCTTGGTACTCATTCCCAAGATAAAAGCAGATTTCTCGGATATCGTCATAACAGAGGCTCTTCCCAAACATCTGCTTTGCCGCATCCGGCAGCTTATGTGCTTCATCGACAATCAATGCTCGGTAGTCTTTTAATAACGGGCGGTAATCCTGCAGCCTGTGATAACCATCAGCCAGCAGATAATTGTGATTACAGATCTGAATGAACATTTCATGATCTCTGGAACGCTCCAGATACTGCTGATACCTGCATGAGCCTCTTTTCGGGCAGTCTCCCGAACAGAACTTCGGTACACTCACCATCCTTCTGTCAAACCCACTTAAGTTGGACACTTCGTCCATATCATAATGTTCTTTCAACGACAGCAGAGCTTCTTTCTGCAACGCATTTTTGTTTTTTTCTTCGATTGCAACGATTCGGTGCTCCAACCTCTCATCGCAGACAAAATGCTCTTTCCCTTTTCGTATCACAGCTTTAATAGGGGCCTGAATCGTCCCGTTCTCCTGAAGAATCCGGGAGAGAAAAGGGATATATTCTGTAAGAATTGCTTTCTGGAGTGCAATGCTGGAAGTGGATATCACGACCGGACGCT
>ERZ773178.449-NODE-449-length-50685-cov-16.372368_pt1 | contig 50685 bp, 44 predicted proteins | sample MGYA00580533_ERZ773178 | MGnify/ENA primary metagenome ERZ773178 (study PRJEB29015, sample SAMEA2737859) | human gut metagenome | biome: human gut; feature: human-associated habitat; material: faeces | place: China | collected 2012 ...
TGTTAGACAATTGTTAGACGGTTTGCTTGCTGTTGTTTTATATAGCGGAGTGGAGTAAAGGAAACTCGCTGAGTAGCTGTACTCAGAAACACAAGTTCAATCCCTGTCTCTGCAAACTTAAATCTAAAATTTTATAGTGGGCATAGAAGAAGGCAAGCTTTTCTTTCATGTTGCACCGTACTAATTCTTTTAGTTGTTTCCAGATTGTTTCTTTATTTAGATGCACAATAACTCATAGATTCGCAAAATGGTATGAAATTACACTACTCTCAAACCGACGCATTGCCCTAAATGCAATGTACTGGTTTTACTACCTTATGAAATTACACTACTCTCAAACTGCGTTTTGCGTGCGTTTTGCGCGTGTTTGTTTTACTACCTTATGAAATTACACTACTCTCAAACATTTGCTCTTTTGATTCTTTCGTCTATTGGTTTTACTACCTTATGAAATTACACTACTCTCAAACAAGCTGCTGTTCGATCGTATCGATTCTGTGGTTTTACTACCTTATGAAATTACACTACTCTCAAACGGATTGATTTTGACCTTGGCGCCTCTGTCGGTTTTACTACCTTATGAAATTACACTACTCTCAAACACACGGTGCAGATCTATCACAAAGACCTTAGTTTTACTACCTTATGAAATTACACTGCTCTCAAACTTTGTCGCACTCGCACTTTATCAACGCTTTGTTTTACTACCTTATGAAATTACACTACTCTCAAACTAAGTTTACAAAAGACGTCAACGACATGGGGGTTTACTACCTTATGAAATTACACTACTCTCAAACTCCGATGTGCATGGAAAAGCTAATGAAATGTTTTACTACCTTATGAAATTACACTACTCTCAAACCTCAAATGAGAATAAGCTGCGACACTACAATTCACAGGGTAACATCATAAAGTGGTTATATTATAAGCCAAAAATCATCTTTCTTCAACAATTTCGCACATATCTTTATCCAAAATATAAATATTTTCTTGCGGAAGTGAGTGAAAGCTGTTTTAACTTTCAATAATAAGAATTTCAATGCCTTGATATTTCAAAGCATCATAGATTTTTTCAATTTCTTCTTCATCAAAATAGCAATGAAAGTTTAAAAGGACATAGGCTTCAAAGGAACAATATTTATTAGTTAAAACTATAAAGTCAAGCAGTCCCGTCAACAAATCATCGCTATCAACATTTGGTTTAAAATTATGAGCTTTAAGAATATCAACTAAATCAGTATCGTCATCAAACGAAAAATCAAAATTGTATTCTGTTGAGAGCTTTTCGAGAAAATCTAATATATCTTTTTTTAGTGTCACAACATAGTCTTGAAGGAAATTATTAGAACAAGAAGATAAATTTTCATATAGTTTTTTAAGTGTCGGTATTGAAAAACTTAAGTCAAAGAAGTTAGAAATAAAGCAAACTTTATTTTTAAATTTTAAAGAACAATCGTGACAGCCATAATATGAGACAAGTTCGGAGGAAGGATTTTGCTTTTCATCACAAAATATTACTTTTATCTTTTGTTTAGTCAGTTCACAAAGAAGAGCAGTAGTAATGGAGGACGCAGTGTTTTCAATAATTAAAACTGAAATTTCGCTTATATGCACTTGTACATTTGATTCAACATCACGGACAACCATATAGCCAAGCCTCAGATCAAGTTTAGATGGCTTTGAAACTACTACCGTCCTCCATCCCATAATAACTATCTCTTTATTTTAAAAGATCTATTTCCTGCTCAAAAAGCCCGGAGATTGACTGGTTAATAAGTTTTACGGTCTTGTAACTTGGCTGCATTTTATTGCTGATTGTAGTTACCCCACTCTTTTTAGCCTCACCTATTGCCGATAAATCACCACTCATAACATTTGCGTGGAGAATGTTGATTATTTGCATAAGTATATAACATTGTTCATAGAGTGATAAGCCCTCAAATTCACATTGCTTGTCAATCAATATATTTGCCAATTTTGAAAATTTAACGTTGTAGATCGTATGATTAGTCTTGTGCTTAAGGGTTTCATATAAATCCGTGTTATCTTTTTCTGTTATTCCATCAAAGGACGTTATTTCTTTTTCTTTTCTCAGCTCTGCACATTTAGCAAGATAGCTTGAAATTTTCTTAATATATTTTTCTTGTTCTTGACTAACAACAAGTTGAACAGCAGGTTTACAGATCAAATTTGCTCCTCCGCTACTCTTACTACTTATGTGCATTCTGAAACCATTAATACTGATAAGAGCATTGTATTTAACGCAAGGAATGATAATTTTAACATAATCAACTCCGAGCTTGCGTTTTATGAACTCCTGTGGATTCCTTATATATTCCTTTTCGGCATATAAATCAACAGGTTCAAAAGAACGAACAATTTCTCCTTTACTGTTTTTGTATTCAACAAAAGCAAAATATGCTGATGAAGGTTTATTGTATCCACCATATTTATCAATGTCCATATCCTTTTTACGAGGCACCTGTCCCAAACCTTTTTTTAGCGGATTTTGGTCAAACAAACCACCGGTTTGCTTAAATGCATACCTCGTAAAGCGAATATTGTTCTTTGCCATATTTGACTTAACAATGTTTATAGATTTATTATTTTCTACAATCCACGCACCGTTTGTTGTGTAATCAAACATTTTGTTAACGCTCCATTTACCGCTTTGAACATTGTCAATGAAGTGCGCAAGATGAGATCTGACAGTATAAACATTACCAACTACAATATTTAGATAAGCATCTTTAGCATGATGAAAATCATTAACATCACGAGATTTGACAAAGTCATTTTCCTGTCTGAAGTCAGATACAAGGCTTGCCTTGATATATTCAACGGCTGTATCATGATAACGCTTTTTAAGAAGCTGCGCTACTGCCTTAGTAGACTGGCGGGTTTCAACAAGTTGTCTTGATACAAATGATGAAAGTTCTTCATCTGTAAGCGGTTGATTTCTAACAAGTCTTTCAAACTTCTCTTTTGAAATTAAGCCTTTGTCAAAAAGTGTTTTCCAGAAAGGAAGCATATTGTTTCTAATAGAGCTATTTATAGGATAAATATTGCCTTTTTTTGCATTCTCTGCTTTTAAAACAAGTACTCTGTTATTAAGACTATCATCTTTGATTTTTGACCGTGGAAAAATATGGTCAATATCATAAATATTATTGTTGTAAATTTCGCTTAATTCAATAGGTTTTCCTGTGTACATACACTTACCTAACTGTGTGTAATAGAGGTAAAGGGCATCTCTTCTGAAATCATTTTCATCTGTATTACAAAGCTGTTCGTAAAGTTTCTGCTCGTCCTTTTTGCAATATTTATAAAGTTCTATTAATTTTTGCTTTCTTGAGACAGTTCTCTTTTTTTCGCCTTCATCCCTTGCGACTTCAATAAATATCTTCTTCGGATCATGACCTTGAATTTTAACTATTTCTTCAACAATTTGCATTGCCTGATAAATAGGGCGCTTAATCTTTGGAGAAACATAAAGATTGTCAATTTCTTCCCTCAAAGAAGTAAAAGTGCTATCACCATTCTCTTCATCAATCTTTTTCCTGAAGTCATAATTGGAACTGAGAAGTTGCATTAAGTTGTTATTTGTTTCCCATAAAGCATGAATGATATTTGTATATTCACCTGTTGATGGCAAAACTGCTTCAATGCCTGTTAAAAGCTTTTCAGATAAACGGCTCCAGCCTGTGTACTTAAGTTTTGATATTTTTTTAATATCATCCGCTGTTAATCTATCTCCATATAATCTTTTAAGCCTGTTTTTAAGAAGTTTTTTGTCATCACCAAAAATCGTGACAGATTTGATTATTTCTTCTTTATCACTATACGAAAGGTCAATATTCTGAAGATCTATAAACGGTTTAAGACTGCCTTTAATAGTTGTGTCAATTCCTGTTATTTCAATGTTCATATAACCATTTGATGCAAGATATTTTTTTAAATCAAACACTTTTACTTTATTGCTTTTTTCAAACAGGTCTTTATAGATCCCTTGCTTTATCTCAACAGAAATCTCTTCACCGTCAATTTTTATATTGTTGATTTCGTTAAGAACGGTAAATGCACTATAAAGAAGCGAGTTCTTTGGAATAACATCTTCTTTAGGTAAATAAGTACATTTGCTTGTTAAATTATTAATAAACTTCTCAGCACTATTATCTGCATCAACAACATTTTCAAAATTCCATGGATAGATTTTCTCATCTGTTCTCACAAGCCAGCTTTTTTCACTATGCTTGTTAAGCGGACCAACATAATAAGGAATTCTGTATTTAAATATGTCTATTATTTTTTCGCTGACAGTTTTTCCACTTGAGTCCCTGTCAGCTAAAAATGGCAAATAATTCTTTGCATTACTTAAAATTGCTTCAAGCTCTGCCCTATTAAGCTGCATAGGAATAACAGAATTATCCTTTGTTACAGCTTTGGGCATAAATGAAGATGTTTCTATCTCTTTATACATCTGTGCATACTTTTCATCTAATAGCTCTTTTGGAAGTTGTTTTCTTAAAAAGTCACAAAATGTTTCCTGATCACACTTTTTCATAACAGGATTTTTTGATGAATAGCCAGAGTATGAAAGATAGTTTGAAACCTTATCACTGTTTTCATTAAAGATATGACTATACTTTTCCGGTACATAAGCTTTAACATATTCTTTCAAAAGCTTTAAATCTCTTTTATGCTTTTCATATGTGTCAACTTTAGCGTAAGAAATGTATTCTTTTCCATTTAAAATATCAGCGAGAATTGCCCAATCATATATAGCTTTTAACTTTTCAATGAGTTCAAAGTTCTCACCAAAAACGCTTTCATAGGTTGTAGCCTTATCATCATATCCACTCTTAAAACATATGCTTTTACCTTCGGTATCATCGTATTTGTCTGTATTAAATAGGTCTTTAGCTTTAGCTGTGGCTCCTGATAAAAGTGTTACTATTGCTACTTCAAAAACATCTACTTTTTTATTTAAGGCAAATTCTTTAATAAGAGCTTCCTTCTTCTTGCTTGACGTTAAAGAACTATTTTTAATAATATCTTCAACAGGTTTTAAATCATTACAGCTAAAACCCTCTGATTCATAGTTTGAATTTGATTTAATGTATTCGTTTAGCTCAGTAAATATTGCTGTGAAATCAAAATTTCCGTTTTTACCTAAATCATCATTATCAAATAAAAAGTGACCTCTGTTTTTGATGATATGATGCAAAGCTAAAAACACAAGACGAACATCATGTGGTTCAACACTTTCAATTAACTCTTTTCTAAGATGATAAATAGTTGGATATTTTTTATAATAATCTTTATCTGTATAATCAGGATCATTGAACAAAGAATACTTGCCAGAAACATTCTTATCTCCATCATAGAGTGCACTATCCTTAAGTCTTTGGAAAAATGCAATGTCTTTCTTGGAAATTTCCTCATTAAAGAGCATTGCTAAGCAGTTTAATCTGTATTTGTTTCTTTCTAATCTTCGTCTGCTGCTACGAAATTCTCTTCTTTCAACAGCAGTATTTCCGCCCTCAAGGAGCCGAATACCCCACATAGAGTTTCCTTTAAATTTAGGGATATTGTAATTTTTATCTGTTACTGCCCAACCAATTGAGTCTGTTCCTAAGTCTAATCCTAAGTAATAATTTTCCATAATATTACCTCTTGACAAAAATATTTTTTTAGTTTATACTTTAGATAATCTCAAAAACCTTATGAGATTACACTACAAGTTCAAATAAAAATTTATTCAACCCGCCGTTTATGCGGCCTCACAGTGTGTGAGCAAGACCTACTGCTATGTAGGTCTTATTTTTTTGTAAAATTTCTTTTTTCTTCTAAATCATATCAAAAAATTTTATATAAAATAATAAAGAAAAAAATTATTGTAGTGCTTTTAAATGGACTATAAGATAAAAAATTTGAAATAAATCAGCAAAATACTATTATTAAAACAACCGTTATGTATGGCTTGCACCGCAGTGAGGTTCTCGGACTTTAATGGCAAAGTGTTGATTTTAATGGAAACTCTATTTTGATACGCACACCGTATCGGTAGAAACTAAAGTTGTTGAAAAAGACTAATTCAAGTTATCGTGCGTTCCCGCTGTTTACGGAAATCAGAAATCTACTTATTTGGCCAAAGATGAGGAAAACAATAACGGAGACTTCTTTAGCAATGCATATACCGAAAACGACTACATCTTTAAGAAACCGAACGGAGATACTTATTACCCATCCATTGCTCATAGGTTTGGGAAACTGTTGAAGAAGTACGACCTTCCGCATATTAGGTTTCATGACCTGAGGCATATGCGTAAAGAAAACTATCGGTGAAAAACACAGCAACACAGATTACAGCGAAAGCGACTTTTGATTTTTTCTTAATAGCCTCACCCCTGTTCCGATATTTTCCACTTATATATTAACTTATTTATAAAAAATTTGCAAGAGAAAAAAACACACAACCTGGTGTTTCTTTCGATTATATACCCAACCACAAGTTTTACTTGTGGAGAGTAAAAATCGAAAGCGTTCATTCAAAAAAAAATAAGTCCTCCTTTGATATAATGGAAGAAGCAACATCAACCGTAAAGAATCAAAGGAGGACGAATAAATGGACGAAAGTAGTTTATAACACACAAGGTGGAAGTGTCAATATCATGTAATACCAGTACCGAAATACAGAATGTATTTGTTAAAATGATGTGACCCCAAAAAAAGAGAAGTAGCTTCAAAATATGGTATAATGAAATCGCAAAACAACATTAACCAAGAAAGAAGTACTTCTCATGAATATGATAAAACAAGAAGCAAGAAAAAAGCAAGAAATAGTTAAGCAAGCAATAAAAAACGGATATGCGACACAGGCTGATAAGTACAAATCCTTGTGAGCTCGTGCGTCTTTCAAAGCTCGAAAGGCGTGAGTATGAGTGGTATAACTCTGACGAGATTATCACTATGTTACAGGCGGTCATATACGAACTCCAGCAGGAGGAAGAAAAGCTGGCAGGACTGCTGATGCGGAAGCTCATTTCGGATAAAACATTCCGCGCTGAGCAGCAGTCCATCAAGGCCAGAATCCGAGAGCAGCAGGAATACATCCGGCAGCTACAAAGAAACAATATACGAGAAAGCGACTATACAACGATCACAGACTTTGACGAAGCAAAGCTCAAATTATTCGTAGAGCAAATCATAATGAAGCCAAATCACGTGACCTTCCGCTTCTTCAATGGCGTGGAGATCACGAAGGAATATACAAACGGTCAGCCGGGCAACAAACCCGGCTGGAACAAGAAGGAGGTGTGATCATGGCTCAAACAGCAGCGCGTGTGGTGCGTCGGATCCCGTCAAAAGCATTGTTTACCACAGGACAATACCGTAAGCCACAGATGGTAGTGGCAGCTTACGCACGCGTATCGACCGAGAAGGAAGAACAGGAAGACAGCTTTGATCGGCAGGTGCAGCACTACACCACCTTGATCACGTCAAAACCGGAATGGCAGTTCGGCGGCATCTATGCGGATCCGGGTATCACCGGCACCCGCGCGGAGAAGCGCCCAGACTTCATGCGCATTATACAGGCATGCCGCGATGGTAATATCAACAAGGTGCTGGTCAAATCCATCAGCCGCTTTGCCAGAAACACCGTGGATGCACTCAACTACATTCGGGAGCTTAAAGATCTCGGTATCAGCGTGTACTTCGAGAACGAGAACATAGACACCATGACACCCGGTGTTGAAGTGCTGCTGACAATTCTCGCTGCCATGTCCGAGCAGGAATCACGAACTATGTCCACCAACATCAAATGGAGCTATCAAAAGAAGTTCCAGAATGGTGAGGTCATACTCAATACTGGCATGGTGCTGGGCTACAAGAAAAGCAGCACCGGTGAATATGTGATTGCGAAGGATGAGGCGGAAACGGTGCTTCGCATCTATCGAGAATACCTTGCAGGGATCCCCGTGCCGCAGATCTGCCGAAAGCTGGAGGCAGACTGCATCACCACAAAGCGCGGCAGCTCACAGTGGCGGCCGAACGCAGTGCTGGGCATTCTCAAAAATGAGAAATACACCGGCAACGCTATCCTCGGTAAAACATTCAAACCGGATGTGCTATCCAAGCGCAGGATGAAAAATACCGGCCAATCGCCCATGTACTATGCAGAGAACACCCATCCTGCGATCATCACACAGGAGATGTTTGATATGGCACAGGCAGAGATGCAGCGCCGCAGGGATGAAAAGGATACATCCGTCGGCAGTAGTCGATACACCAGTAAATACCCGCTCAGTGGTCTGCTGGTATGCGGTGTCTGCGGTCATCGGCTACGCAGACATGTACGGACAGTTGGTAGCGGCAAACGCGTGGCAGCTTGGGGTTGCACCAACAGGATCAGCAACAGCCGATCAGTGTGCGACAGCTATCACATCAACGAGGATGTGCTGGAGCGCACAATCCGCGCAGCATTCGACGGAATGGAGGATGTGCTGGATGTAGTTGAAGAAAGCTGTGCAGAGGTTCTGGAGGCCGATAATCACACAGAACTGGAACAGGTGCAGCAAGACATCATAGCCATACAGGAAGCCGTCCCCACCCTCCACAAAGCCCAGCAGCAGGGTGCGGTGAGTGAGATAGACTACGAGATCAAAATCGCCTCCTACAGCCAGCAGATGGACGAACTGCAGGAGCGCCAGCGAGAACTCAAAGCAACAGCCGGACGATTCGCAGAAGTGAAATACTGGATGGACGCATTCAGAGAGCATGTCCACAGCGGAGAAAAGATGGACACCACCGACGCAGTGGTGCTCCGCCAGCTCACTGACAGAATCGTCGTGTACGATAATCGACTGGAAATCCATCTGCGGATCGGCGGCACGATAGAAGCTCCATTAAAATGAAAGGAGAAACGATGAATTCCAGCAAATATATTGAAAAATTGGGTAGCCGCGCTATAATATAATAAAATGGTGTAGGTATGTATTCAATTTGTACCATTGTTGGAGGGATATTATGGATAACAGTGCGGTTTATTTTGAGGAAAACTACATATTCCGAAACAACAAATCTATCACTTCCAACAATGATATTGCGCTCACGGAGTTTGTTGCCAATGCGTGGGATGCAGGTGCGCACAATGTAAGCATTACCATTCCTTACGAAGAACATGACGAAATCGTCGTTGAAGATGATGGCACCGGAATGACCGACGAAGAGTTTCGGAGCAGATGGATGACCCTTAATTACGATCGTCAAAAGCGTCAAGGAAAAGAAGTGGCGTTCCCACCTGATACAGATTCCACTAAAAGAATTGCATATGGACGCAACGGTATTGGACGTCATGGTATGTTATGCTTTGCCGACAGCTATACCGTTGAAACATGGAAGGATGGCACCTGTAATATTTATGACATTGCCGTTTCTCATGGAGCAGCACCCTTTAAAATCCATAGGCACGTAACCGAAGATCGTGAAGGTCATGGAACGAAAATACGTACTTTTGTGCAGAGACATCTACCTGATGCAAATGCTATGACGGATATCTTGTCTGCACGATTTTTGTACGATCCCAAATTTGTTGTGAAGATCAACGGTAGAAAAATCGATTTGTCCCAACATAAGGGCGTTGTATTCCAAAAGGAATTCACAACAGATGCAAAAGCCAAGCTCTCTATGATTGTGATTGATTCCGAAAAAACAGCTGCAAAATCACAGCAACACGGCATTGCTTTTTGGGTGTCCGGGCGTCTTGTCGGTCAGCCTTCATGGTCTTATGGGAAAATTACTTTTTTGGATGGTCGTTTTAAGGCTGCTAAGCGCTACACGATAATTATAAAAACCGATGACCTCATCGATGAGGTGCTTCCCGATTGGAGCGGTTTTTCGGACTCCGCTAACATGACAAGCCACTACCAAAGTATTAAGCGCGAGGTAGATGCGTTTATCAAATCCGTCATGAAGGAGCATATCAGCGAAGTTCGGCTGGATGTTATTCGCGACGCCAGAGACGAACTGGAGACTCTTAACATTACAGGCCAACGAAATGTATCAGCGTTCATTGAGCGCGTAACGGCAGATAATCCTGTAATTACCCCTGATTATCTGCACAGTGCAGTGGGAGCGATGATTTCCATTGAAAAAGCGAAAAAAGGCGAGCTCCTTCTCAGTCAATTGTCGCAAATGTCAGCGGATCAGATTGATAAGCTGGCCGACATTCTGAACACTTGGGATGTGGATGATATTGCCACTGTCCTCGGGGAAATTGACAAGCGAATAGTTGTTGTGGAGGCCATCCAGCGGATTTACAATGACAAAGCTACTGAAGAACTACACACACTCCACCCGTTGGTTTTGAACTCACGCTGGCTGTTTGGGGCTCAGTTTGATTCACCAATGTTTGTTTCCAACTCAGCTTTGACTACTGTAGTTAAAGAGCTGTTCAAAGATGAGGATTACGATTTGGATATGATCGAGAATCCAAGACGTAGACCGGATATCATTTGCCTCAAGAAATATTCACTTAAGGCCGTTTGTACCGACAGAATTGATACTGCTGCAGGCGAGATTATGAAACCCGATCAGATATTAATTGTTGAAGTAAAGCGTGGTGGGTTTGAAATCACCAGCGAGGAAGTCGCACAGGTTGAGTATTATGTACGCCAAATTCGCAAATCGGCAGTACTGCATAGTTCTGCAACGATTGACGCGTATGTAGTTGGAGCGAAACTTGGAGATATCGATGCTGAAAAGGAAACAAGCAGTGGACGGATTCACGCAGTGACATACGGCCACCTTGTCGATACTGCAACTAGCAAACTTTTCAGACTGCGTCAGCGGTTGCAAGACCACTACAATGCGTTAGGACAAGAAAGCATTGTGGAGCAGGCACTCAAAGAAACCAAACAGCTCAAGATGGACGTTTAAGCAACAACCGTTACTTTTGGTGCAAACACCCCGCATTTATGCACCGTTTGGTGCTAACATCGCAAAATAGTCAACATTCGTTGATACAAAAAAGTCATCTCTTTACGAGGTGACTTTTTTGTTTGCAATAGCCGTAAATCCTTTATTTACAAGGGTTCTCGGCTTTTTCTCTTTTTGTGAAGCGTTCTATGTTGTCCCTGAAAACCTTCTCGTAATTGGGTGCTGTTATGCACTGGCTTTCAAAGGCTATTGTTTTGAAACCTTCTCCTACCTTGGGGGTTTCACTCAGAATATAAAGTCTTGCACGGGTTCAAGACTTTATTCTTGAAGGAGGGAACACAAAATCAATTTAAAAAGACACACAGCCGTGGAGCTGTGCGCCTTGTGATTAACCTTTCTTAACGAGTCCCTGGACTATGGATGCAATGCTATCTAATTGCTTGTCGTCCAGCTTCTTTAGGTCTTTAATAAGCTCGTTCAATTTTCAGGATTCTTTGCATCGGTGTCAAAAAAGTCCTTGGGAGAAAGCTGTAAATATTCGCAGATATAGAAAAATCCAGACATCGAAGGAAGCGCTTTCCAGTTTCGATGTTGTTTATATAACCGGGGTTCTGCCCGATTGAAAGGCTCATATCACGAGCCGAAACACCTTTCTTTTCTCTTAATTGAGCGAGGCGTGTTTGAAATTCGTTTTCGTACATATTTCACTACCGTCCTTTTTATAATATTGTATCCTACACGGTGGTCAAAATTGTGTGAGCTATTCTATTAGTTATCTTGTTTTGTTGGAATGATTATGTTATAATAATATTTAATGTATGATTACAGCCGATAGAACGAAGGTGAATAGATGCTTGATAGTTATACTGTGACTTTCATCGGCCATCGTTACATTGACCGATTCTCTTTTGTGGAAGATAAAGTCGAAGAGCTTGTGCGTAGTTTGAGGAGATAACATTATGAAATCAGAACAATTATTTCAATTATTGGTTTCTTATAATAAGTGTCACGATTTATGTGAAGGACTTTCTGAAGAAGCAATTAGCTACCTTGAAAAAAGCAATTCTATCACTCTCCCCTCAGAATTGAAGTCTTTATACCGTGTTTTTGACGGTGGCGAGATTTTTATTTCGGGGACTCTTATTTACGGCATTAACCAGTCATCAAAACGAAAGACTTTACGAGAGGCTAATTCAAAGGTTTCACGTGGTAATTATACAATTCCAAGCAATTATTTAGTTGTTGCAAAACTAAACTTTGGCGATTTGATTTGCATTAATCTAGGGACGTTTTGGTTTTTGACCCTTTTTATAGCACTTGGAATACAAGCACTAGTCCAATCAATTTGGGGCAACGAAATTATTACAAGCATTTTCGGAGACGGCTACGGATCGGGAATTGAATCTTTGGGAACAAATTTGGCCATTTGGCTCGGCCCCTGGGGATTTGTTATTTGCGGATTAATAGGAACATTGATATATAATTGCTGTTGGTCAACAGGCGGTAGTTTATACGGTTATAAGTGGTATCATTATGTCCTTTCCGTGCTAACCTCAGTAGGTTGCTCGGCATTGTACATTCTTTTGATATTCCTTATCACGCTTGCCATTCTTCTCATTGCCCTTGCACTTGGAATAGCAATATTGATTGGGTTGCTCTCTGGAAGTTAAAAAAGGAAAAAACTATTTGAGGGGGAGTAGATTTGATTATTGATTTTGAGGGAATGGATGGTGCCGGAAAGACAGAAACAGCTAAAGCGGTAGCAGATATTCTTAACTATGAATACATACAAAAGCCTATGAGGATGGTTTTTGACAAAAGTCAAGAAGGTATTACAGCTAGAATCCTTGATTCTTTAAATGAGGTAAACGATAATGAATTTTGGGCACTCTTGTTAGGTGCAGCTCAATACTATCAATCAATGTTGATAAAGAATAAAGATGTTATTCTTGATAGATATTTACCTTCCAATTACTATCAACATGCTAATGAAAATAATAAGGAACTATTTGATTACTTGGTCAAAGCATGCGTAAAACCCGATCTTACTATTGTTCTATATGTTACACCATCAGAAAGAAAAAGGCGGCTTATCAATAGAAAAGACAATAATGGCGATTTAGATAGGTTTGAAGACAATGATTTGCCATATGAAAGAATAAGACGCTTTCTTGATAATTACAATTTGAATTATTATTGGATAAATACTACTAAAATGAATAAGGTTGAAGTCGTACAAAAAGTTGTTGAAATAATCAGAAAGATATAACTGTTAACAAACGCTTTTTCACTTTGGTAATAATTGTAGGATGTGATAAAATATGACACAAAAGTATTCAAATAATAATTTGAGAAGAACTTGTCCGATGTGCTCAGGGAAAGGATATATTTATAATGAAATTGCATTAGAAATAATATGGGTAGAAGATATGGAACAAGTATTTGAAATCTGTCCAAGATGCTTTGGGGTGGGGACAATTCCTGATGAAAATAGATTAAACGCAGTAGCAAGTAACGATCTTATGATATAATTGATCAGCAGTAAATGGATGGGAAATATGAAAGTGTTATTAAGCAATGCTCCTTGGTATATAATGGATGCACATCATATAAGTTTTTTAGGTTGTCGGGCAGGTTCCCGTTGGCCCCACTTGCGCAACTATAAAGGATCTATGGTATCAAAATATCAACCCTTTCCCTTTTTTCTAGCTACAGCATCTTCTTTATTAAAAAAAGAAGGCTTTGATGTTATATTAAGAGATTCAATTATACTTGGAGAAACATATGAAGATTATTATCGCTTTGTAAGAAACGAATCTCCCGACATAATCTTTCTTGAAACTTCCACACCAAGTATTGACAACGATTTATCAATTATTCAACATATAAAACATGACAATCCGCAGATTAAAACAATCATTGCAGGGTTACATGCTTCTGTTGCAGAAGAATCCTTCTTAAAAAACAACCCATATGTGGATTTTTCAATTTACGGAGAGTATGAACATCCTCTCTTGATTCTTCTTAAAGCTCTTCGAGATAATATACAATTAACGAATGTTCCAAACCTTCTTTATCGAGATAATGGTTGTATTCATAAAACACAACGAGAAGCTTTGGTATCAATACATGAGTTGCCGTGGCCAGATAGAGAAGCTTTACCAGCATTATATTATGATGGATGTGGAGGAATGCTTGGTTTGGAATTACAACTCCAAACCAGTCGAGGCTGCCCATTTAGTTGTAATTTTTGTGTGCTCCCTCAAATAATATATGCCGGTCATGATTACAGAATGAGAGATCCACAAGATGTCATAAAAGAGATTCTTTATAATTTTCAAAAAAACCCATACACACACTTTTATTTTGATGATGATACAATAAATATAAATAAAAAGCATTTCTTGGAATTATGTTACCTTATTAGCGAGTCTGGGCTTTCAAAATATCCATGGGGGTGTATGGGACGAGCTGATCTTATGGATGACGAAATGCTTGAGGCTTTGAAAAAAGCGGGATGTTTTTCTATAAAGTATGGAGTAGAGAGTTTTAACCAGCAGATACTTGATCATACTGGAAAATCAATGAATATAGAAAAAAATATTCAAATGATTACTAAAACACGTTTATTGGGAATAAAGGTCCATTTGACATATTGTCTTGGATTGCTTGGAGATACAGCTGATACAGTGAAAGATAATATAAAAAAATCACTTATGTTGCCTGCAGATTCAAGGCAGTATTCAATTGCGACTCCTTTTGTCGGGAGCAAACTATGGGAAGAGTATAAAAAACTCGGATTAATTATATCTGATGATTTTGGCAGTTTTGATGCGAATCATACAGCAGTTGTTGATCAAGAAAACCTTTCCTCAAAAGAATTAATAACGCTAAAAAATATGGCAGATCTTTTGAATAGAGAACAAATTCAAAATTCTGTCCCAGCGACATTCCTTACAACCGATTTTTTTGATTTGTTAATACACACTGTTAGCAAATACAACAGCGTTTTAATTATGTGTACTCACAGAAACGCAATTATAAAAGAGCTTGTTTGTCTTCTTTCCCAGGTTGTTAACAATATTGATGTTTTATCGGAAAAACCTTTTTTAACAGAAGTAAAGACAACAACTACTAAAGAATTGCAGATTTACAAAACTAATGAGGGATTGTGTTTAAATGAAGAAAAGAAAACTAATACCAAACAATATGATGTTGTGCTTCTTCCAGCAAGGACATTTACCAAGGAAGGAATTGAAAACTATATAGACTTAGCAAAATCTTTTTCTTCAGAAGTACTTATTATATATAATAATGCAAAACTTGAAATGGTTTAAGTTTTCTGTAAAAAAAGCAGAAAGCCAATGATCAATTAATGCAATCTATGAACAGAGAGGTTTTACTAATGCAAATATTGCAACGAATCAAACCATATAAGAATGTTGAGCCTACGGAAACAATAAAACGGATCCGGAAACTATTAGACGACAATGATATTTTTGTTATTGAAAACGGGCACAGAAAAGACCCAGTTACAAATGTATGCAGTTGTAGAATAATCCTTGGCGATGATGGACTTAGAGAATTGAACATCGGTTCAAATGGAAAAGGTATGACCACCAAATATGCTTTGGCGAGTGCATATGCCGAATTTATGGAAAGGCTTCAGAACGGTGCCTTGTTATGGAAAGTTGAAAAAAAAAGCAACTTGTTGCCAGATGCATTTTTTGTTTCAAGGAATACACTGCAGGATAACGCTACGCAATTGTTAAAATTGGCATACGGGTCTTCCAAAAAAGTAAATCGCATTGCAGAATTATATGCAAGAACAGAGCAGAATCCTCTTGTCGTTTGTTTTACAGAGTACGGGACAAATAATTCAATTCAATTGCCAGTCGGGTTGCTAAATGAGCTAACAGGAAGTAATGGAATGGCAGCAGGCAATACGCTATTAGAAGCTATTATTCAAGGGCTGAGTGAAATATTTGAGAGGGCAGCACTTCTTGACATTTTTTTAAAACGCCATACTCCTCCTGAAATTTCCGAACAGTGGTATGAGGGCACGTCTGTGTTGCAAAGACTCAGAACCTTAAAAAAATATGGTATTAACTATAAAATATTAGACTGCTCTTTAGGAAAAAGACTTCCTGTGATAGGCTTATTAATAGAAAAAAATAATAGCTATCATGTTCATTTTGGTGCAGATCCATCTCCTATTACAGCGTTAGAACGTTGTCTAACTGAAACATTTCAAGGCAAAGGTCTTGAAAATCTTCCTTTGTTTTTGCCGCTACATGAAACCAACGATAGAAAAGAATTATTAGAGAACACAAGGAGAGAGTTTACCGATAGTACAGGGCAAGTGCCTTCGTGGGTGATATATGGGGAAAGCTCTTGGAACTTTAGTGGGTTTGAACATCCTGTGTCAACCAGTGATGAATCAGACATTGCATATTATCTTGATATTCTCTCATCACTCAACAAAAAGCTTTATGTCAAAGACACGGGTTTTCTAGGCTTTCCCAGTGTTCGGTTGTATGTTCCTGGACTCACCGAAAAGAACTGTCCAAGCATAGATGATTTTCAGCTTAAACGTTTTCCAGAAGAACTTAGTGCTTTATTATTACAAATACCGACGCTAAACGATGAACAATATAGGAAACTAGCTAAAGGGATACAGGACTGGCTTAATGATTATCCTTCTGCAAACTCTTACAAAACAAGTTTTGATTCCATTCTATTAAGCGAAATAAAAAACACATTCCCGGCCGGTTTGTTCCCGGGGAGAATGTGGGATGCATATCTCTTGGTATCAGCTATTTACTATAGGGGAGGAATGGAAAAAAATGGTCTACGTTGGTTAGAGATGTATTTGGATAATAACAATATTACAGGAAAGCAAGCGGAGATGTTGAAAATACGACTAAAAAGCAACGGATTGACTTTTTTGATAACAGAGTGGCCTCAATGCCCAAGCTGTGATGTTTGCCACGCAAAAAAGCTGTGCTATAAAGATGAAGTAGAAAGGTTTCAAAAGCAATTGACAAATAGGATGAATATAGTATGAGCTTTTACTGATGGATGGTTGTCATATAATCCATTCATCAGCTTTTTTTTGTGATAATTCCCACTCTGTTATAGCAATATGTCTGATGTTACAATATCGACAAAATGGGGCAGGACTATTGATAAATTTGTGAAATTGCTTTTTCGTAATTGGCTTATCAATAGATAAATAGTCACTATCTTTCCATGAAAAATTAGTATTAAAAAAACAGTTCAAATGATTAGCATATGCAGACAGAAAACAAGGATAGATGCGATTATCTTTTAACTGTAAACATCTACCGCCAAGACCACAATGATTGTAGTTGCGCTTGATTCGATATTTGCCTTCTGGATTTAATTTGTAACTGTAGAAAACTTTACACTCCTCATAATTTCCATATAGACCATATGAAACGCCATAAGAATCTAACAAATGTGTTATTAGAGCGTGGTTTAAATTTATTGGATAAATTGATATATAAATAATAATTGCATTATCTGAGCACGTTTCATAAAAACTTTCTGGCATCTTATCGAGGTTGATTCCATTTGTCACAAGACGAATCTGAATAGTAGGAAAGGTTTTTCTCGTCAATTCAAGAATTCTATTGATTTCCGGATGCAGTAATGGTTCACCACCCATAAGTTCTAATCTGCTAAACAGCGTTTCCATGGGTTGAAGTTTGTTAAACATTTCTTGCAACAACTCAAAATCAATACATTTTGGTTTTGCAATTGGTGAAAAATGAGCGCATCCTTTACAGTTTAAGTTACAATGATCCGTTAAATGTACCTGAAGAAATGGTTTTACATTTGTTTTAAACCATTTTCTTTTCTTTAGTTTATAAAAAAACCGTATCCTTTTCTTTATTGCTGGTCTATTTCTCTGTGGATCCATTTTTTACACCGTTCCATGCGTTCAGTTTATTTAAGCAGTGGTTGATAATAGATAATTAGTATTCTTAAATACAAATACTGCGATGACAGGTTCTACATAAGATTCTTTCTTGAGTTTCTGAATTCATAAGCTCTTGATAGTATTTTTTTGTGTAACCCGTTGAGATTTCTTCGTAACTCTGCGACATGAGATTACCTAAAGGATATTTAATGCCATAATCCATACAACAAAGCAATATGGTTCCATCTGGCAATAATACGTTTTTGTCTAGATTAATTCCGTTACACCATTTGCAAATTATTTTCCCTTTTCTTGGTTCAACAAGGTGTATTATTTTCCCTGCAGAAACATTACCCGCTCTATCAAAAAGACTTCGGTTTACTTTAATACCTGAAGATAATACATGATCTTTTATAAGAGGATGAATGTCGCCATGGCAAGAAAAACTGTCAATACTAAATGCCCCTGATTCAGCATCTAACAATATATTATTAAGAATATGAATATATTCTTCGTAGAATGAAAAATGTGAGTTGCCTTCTAAATCCGGAATATGAATTACAAAAGTGCAAAATGAAAGATCCTTCAACTGTTGATAATCTTTATTGCTCATTCCTTGTAGTGTAGTGAAAACATGAATTCGGTGCCCCTTTTTATGTGCATACAAGAGCATTTCCGTACAGTCAGGGTTTTGCCAAGGTTCACACATCCCAGAAAAATGAATATCTGTTTTGAGAGGAATTTTGTCAATACATTTTTTGAACAAATCAAAGCTCATAACTTTTGGTCTATAACCGTCGTCCCAAAGTGCCACTTTATTATTTATCTTGCGTGGTTGAAAGTAAGCATTGTAAAGCAAGTTCTGTGGGCAGTATTTGCAATTTAGACGGCACCCTATAGCAGTGGTTATTTCTATCATACTTGAGAACACTAATTATCACCCCCCTCAAAAAAGTATATCAAAAATATGGATGACTATTAAAATGAGTTATGATTTGTAATAGTTATAAGAGATCCTTATATCTTATGAGATAATCAAAACGGAGTCGATTGAGTTTTTCTCCGTATTCCTCTGCAAACTCTGTTTCTTTTGCTTGTCCAATAAACTTTTCAGTTGTTTTAATCAACTTGTATGCAGCTCTTTTTTCTGCCTCTTTATAACCATTTTTATGAAAATAAGCTATCTTTTCGTCCATCGCAGGAAAAAAATCCATATGACATGGTTTCCAACGGCTTCGCATTATACCTTCTGGATTTTGATAATAGAAATACATCGGTTGGGATACTACTGCTATTTTTTGAGCCTTAAATAAAAGCTTCCATGTTGTATAGTAATCTTCATGAATTCTATTTATGGGATATATAAAGTCTTTCAACAGTTCTCTTTTATATAGTTTTCCCCAGGCAGGTGTTGTGCTAATAACTTTTAGACAATAACAATCCTCGGCAGAATATATAGTTGGATTCAATGCATCATTAATCACCGGTGTTATGCAACCACTTGTTTTTTGGTGTCCGGAAATTGCCATTGCACAGCCGGTAGTTTGTATGGCGTTATATAAAGATTCAAGAAATAAAGGATGTATCCAATCGTCACTATCAATAAAAGCAACATAGTTACACTCAACAGCATAACCCAATCCTGTATTTCTTGCTGCAGAGAGTCCTAAATTGTTTTGATGAATCACACTTATTCTTTTATCCTGTGCCGCATAAGTATCACATATTTCAGGACACTTGTCCGGACTACCATCATCAACAAGGATAATCTCATAGTTTTTGAAAGATTGATTAATAATGCTATTAATACATCTGTCTATGTATTTTTCAGTTTTATAAACGGGTATAATTATTTTTATCTCACACATAATAGCTAATCAATAAATTCGGATAATTGCTTTTGAATTAAAAATGCTGCGTTTGTGTTTTTGTTGCAATGTATTTCAAACAAATCAACATGTTGTAGTACCTGTTTTAACAATAAAATGATTTTTGAAGTTATCGATGGTTCGTCCATTGTAAATGTTTGTTGAACCAAAAAAGGGAAAAAAGAAGATCTTGACATAGGAACAACATAGTTGTTATTGTCACGTATAATTTTTCCAATCATCTTAACTTGAGAAAAGGTGTTTGTGTAGACATTCTGTATGCCAGACTGTGGATGACTATAGGCAAGAGCCTCTCTTTCACTCACTTTAAGGTAGGGCCTGTCATCGTTAATTATTATTACTTCATCCCCAAATGTTTGTTTCCATAACATAGAATGTGTTGATTTTCCAACACCACTTAAGCCGGTAAAAACATAAGCATAATCCTTAAATGAAATAGCAGAAGCGTGAATAGGAAAAACGTTATACTTGACTAGAGTTTTATCTAGCATAGCTTTTAGCACACCTCTTTCACATCTTTCTAAATCTAAGTGATGTGCGTTGTCGTACAGTTGTAATACTTCGTCCATATGTACATTTATAATATGATCCGCTGGGCCATCATAAAAAAATTTTCTATAATAATCTCGAGTTGAAGAATAATTTGATGAAACTAAAAAAACGACATCTGCTATTTTTATTTTAAAATATGTCATTTAATGCAACAAGCCTTTCCTAAAATAACGGTTAACAAGTGCCACCTTGAGTAATTGCGAGAACATCAATCCTTATGGAAAACCACAAAGTGAAAAAACTGGGGTGTGGCAGCGCCCCACTTATAGTAAGCGTTGCGTTATCTCCTTTTGTCACTGAAAAATGGCTATTTCTTTGCAAACACAATGTTTCTGTTTGATGAAAAAAGTATTCCCTTATTTACAAGTAGGTGGCTCTAAAAATCCGCACACACGACTCTCAGCTACCGATTTTCACTCTTTCAAAAAAATCGTTGATTTATATTGATTTTTTATGGGATATGATTTATAATAAAAAAAACATCAGAAAGGAGGAGCAACTATGCGCAAGAAGTATTCTGTTCCAGAGATGAGCATTATCCGTTTTGATGTTAATCTCGTAACCGACAGCATGTGTGATGTGTCTTATTAATCAACACAGCTTTAGTTATTTATTCTTTGTCAAAAAGAAACGAAGCACAATTAGAGGAGCCTCTAGTTGTGCTTTGTTTCATACACTTTGGGAGTTTTGATATGCCCACAGCATTTCGCGTTTAGTTGTATACTCCCAGTCTTTTAGCTCAAAACTATTACACTTGTTATTAAAACATTTTACTAGCCGGACACATTGAGGGTATCTTACACAGAATGAACAGTCTTGTTTTTCTGACATACAATTTGTATAAGACATTTTTTCATCGATAGTTGGCTCTAAGCCATATATATTTCCAGAAAGAACTCCGTCCATATAGTCGTGACAAAAAGCAAGTTGCCCGTCTGGAAAAATAACACGTGCTTTTGAAACAGCTATACATCTTGCTTCGGATCTTATGGATTTTGGAAGAGTAGTTTTTAGCAATACTCCATTTTGATTGAGTTTATTTGTCAATAAAAAATGAGCTTCATAAACACTTTGACGTTCATAATCAGAACGATGATGCGTTGTTCCTAAGCATTCTTCGAAAAGCGGCGCCGAATAAATGGAAAATCCCTTGTATCTTTTGAAACGATCTATTAAATAATCGGACAATTCAAATAATTCAGTTCTATTATAATAATCAATATTAAGTCGAATTTGAACTGTAAGCCCTCTCTGTAGAAGTTGTTCGATACCATTAATGACAGTGCGAAAAGGATTTAATGCCAGAATTGATGAATAATTTTTAACACGATTGTAAGTATTCTCCAAACCATCAAGTGTTATTTGAACTTGTTTAAGGTTCCAGCAAGAATATGATTTTTCAATGGTATCAGAATCAAAAAGCAAGCCATTGCTTATCATGCTACTTTTAAAAGAAAAGCCTGTTGCTAAAAGTTTTGAAGTAATAATATCAATAACTTTTTTATTGAATAATGGCTCTCCGCCATACCAGTTAAGAAGGATTTCTTTGTCAGGACTATTTTTTTCAATATATTGAACGACATCTGCGGCAGTTTCCTCTGTCATTGCCATTTTGGGAATTCCTTTTTCATGACAATAAAAACAGTTGGCATTGCAGTAAGTTGTTGTTAATATCCAATAACGTTTTACCGAGGAAAACATGTTTTTGTGAATTTCAGCTCGATAAACCAATTGCCTCATTCTACGAATTCTTTTAACAAAACTGTATTCATCAAATCCGTTAGGAACCATGAACCAACTTTCAATAAGCTTGTTTTTTGTTATGGGTTGACACAGTTCATGTTTGTTAATAGCTATTAATTCACATGTCAGAGTATGATAATAAAGCTGATCTGTATCTGAATCTGCTATTAGAACATATCTTGAAAGGCGATAGGTTTTGTTATCGATATTTTGTTTTCCCATCAATGCAATAATTATGGGATCCGGAGACGTTACAATAGTCATTTTAAAATCTTTCTTTCAGTTTTTCAATTTGTCATCTATTAAGCATGACTCTATGATACATTAAATCTTTCATAGCTTTACTAATGTTTTCTGGTATTTTTTCTTTAAAAATGTCACGTGTAAAAGACCATTCCGCTTCTTTTTCTAAATGGCAACATGCATTCCCATCATATAGATAATTCCATAAATCAAAATAAGTGCTTTGACAAAGATTGTTCAAATCTATATTGGGTACACATTGTGGGGAAAACTTTTTTACGATTGTTGCAGCGATAAAAATAATATGATGATCATTTAATTGCTCGAGTCCTGTAAGCGAATGAACAACGGCTTCATAGGTATATTTATCTTTTTTTAATAGGGTGCTTAACAAAGCATATAATGTGCCTAATTTATGTTTGAACTCTTCTGAGACAAACCAGTCTGCAAGATCTCTAACATATCCAAAATTTGAAATATCATCCCATAAGTTTTTATCCCATGCAGTATTATAATTTTCACATAATATATACTCAATCAAGTTTATTGTATCTAGATAATTCCCCTTATTTTGTTTCAACTTATAAACATATATAGCATGATCCTCTAAGGGAACTGGTATAACATTTATAATCTCTTCAATAGCAGAGTACATGAATACTCTTTGCATCTCAAGAAGGCTTTTTTCTTTTTTTCCACATCCTCCCTCATAATCAGAAAATATAGGTTGATGCTGAAAGGTAAAAATACCATACTTCTGAAACAAAGACGGATATATAACATGATATTTTTCATATAAAGCTTCTGTTTTATCTAATAACTGCAAAGGCGAGCTATAGTCATTTACAAAATGACCAGTATATATTATACCGGCACCTTTGTAAAAAGTATTGTTGTTTGAAATACAGCATCGCCTTCTTGGAACAGGGGTTACTACTTGGGGCAATACAACTTCATCAAGTTTCTGTCCTTTGCTATTAAAGATGGGAATTAGATTGGTTTTAAAGTAAATTGAATCCTTATTCATACTAAACTTATCAAAAGAATACTGTTAAAGCTGGCAGTTTCTCAATCAAGAGCATTTATGTTGTATAATTGCTGAACCAATAACTCTACGCCCATTTTTGCTTGTTCCTTATCAACTTCATATTCAAGAATCATTTTATCAACTATTTCATCAACAGAAGTTTCTTCTTTAAGACTATTAATAATGAAAGCCGCCGTTTCATTCAGCTGAATCATTCCTGAAAAAACATTGCTGTCTAAACACACCATAAACTGATCTTGGTCAACAGTTTCCACCATAAAAATATCTTTGATTTTCATTTGTAACCATACCTTTCTGCGAAGGGCACCAGCAAGAAAAAGTGGTGGTGCGAGTCGCTGTTATTATTCAAAATTAATTTCTCACTGTTTTCTGAAGAAAGTTGAATCGCTGAACAAGTGCCAATACGCTGATAGCCTCACCGAACAACTATATAGACCTTATTTTTTATTATAACACATGTGTTTAACAAAATCAACTATCAACGGTCTTAAACATATCCTAAAAGTGTTTGTTAATCATATTCTTAAAGTTCACAACTTCACATCACAATAGTCTTAAACTAGAGCAGACATAATAATTTCTAATTATCTGAGTGACTTCAAATTGGACAGATCTCCACCCTTACTCAATTTGATTCAAATAGGGAGAATAAAAAGGCAGATAAACAGCAACTTATTCATTCCAATTGTCTAACTCATTAGGAAAAAAACTAACCACTTCGCCGTTTGTGTCTGTGAAGTTATCAATAATGATTTGTTTTATGCTATGATCAACCGAATTAAATATTAGTTAAAAAGTGTCCGGTTTAAGTCATATTTTCAACAAGGTATCTCGCACACGAATTCATAATATTGAGCAAACTCTGATAGCTATCTACATCGTGGTACACCACATTGCTTGTGGACATCTCATTAAACAGCTTCTTGGCACAAGAGATTTTCGCCTGCTCAATGGGACGCAATTCAAGACTTTCCATTGTGCCTTTCGTTTAGGCTATGAAGAAAATGTGCTTGACCGTACCTTCATAGAAAGCAATTGCCCAGTCCGGCGAATAGTTGCCCACCGGCGTGGGGATTTGAAAGGTTCTCGGCAGCTTGGCGTAGACGCACACCTCGTCTGCCGCATCCAAATCTTCAGCAAATTTTCTCTCAATGCTCCTATCCGCCGGTCCATCCGTGAACACATAGTCCTGAATCTTTGACCTTGGTTTCGTGACCGTCGGAGAACATATCCTTGAGGACACTATCGTCATAGACTGCCTGAATGAGCGTGTGAATACCGTCTGCAATCGGTCCCAATTCCTTCGGCAGCTTTGCAACGGTTCCGTTCTTAATATCCTGACTGTACTTGTCTGTCACCTTGCGCTTCATATCCACATAGCCGTTCTGAATGAGGTAGAATTCGATGGCATTGGCTTTTTCATCGTCGATAAGCGTCGGCACATCGTCCACCTTGACATATTTGCCCTTGAAGTATTCGCTTGTAGCAACCGTGGGTCTGTCATAAAGCACGGTTTTAATATCAGACTGCAAGTCTGCTACAAAGGTCTTATAGCTTTCGCTGGCGACCACCGTCAGCGTGTTGATCTCGTGAACGCTGTCGCCGCAGCTCTGTACATCCATACGGTTGCCGTCCTGATTGACGCAAAGGCGCAGACCACGCCGACTTCCTGCCGCTTCGCCGTATTGCTGTCGGAGTGCTTCAGAGTGCAGATTTGGAACACATTCGGGTTATCCCATCCTTCACGCAGTGCGGAGTGGGAGAAGATAAACCGTGTTGTGCTGCTTGGCGTGGGTAGCCGAGTAGTTGAGCGAGAATAGCGGATTGAAGTTCTTCAGTGCCTTCTGCGTCACATCGCCGCCCATCTTCTGCAGCTCGTCCAAAATAATGATCGGACGGTTTGCCTTGATAACATCGATTGGGCGGCGGGAGCCAAATTCATCCCGCTTGGAGTAGATGATGCGGGCTTCCTTGCTCTTGCCGTCTTCTTTCAGCGAGGAGGCAAACGCCTGTGTGTTGATGATCATCACATTGATGCCGGAGCTGCTCGAAAAGTTATCCAGCTGGTTCAGGTTGGAGCTGTTGTAGATGAAGAAGCGGGCTTTCTTGCCGTAGTGCTCCATAAAGTGGTCTGCGGTGATTTCGAAGGACTTCTTTACGCCCTCACGGATCGCAATAGAGGGAACGACCACGATAAACTTGCTCCAGCCGTACTTCTTGTTCAGCTCGAACATCGTCTTGATATAGACATAGGTCTTGCCCGTGCCGGTTTCCATTTCAATATCAAGGCTGCAACGCCCCAAGTCTTTGACAAGGGAAGCGGACAGCTTGATGTTGTTCTGACTCTGCAAGGTCTGAATGCTGTGCAGAAGCTGCTCGTCTGAAAGCTCTACCGCTTCATTTTTATAACCGGTATCGTTCAGTGGGTCGATGACATCAAGCTCCTCATCGGACATACCAGGGTCATCTGATACGGCTCCGCTTTGACCTTGCCCCGGTCACGGATATAGCTGATCTTATCGTGAAAGCCCTACCCCTGAAAGACACGCACAACGGCATCAACCGCATCAGTTTGGTATTGTTGTATTTTGAAATTAAAAGGTATTCATATTAAAGAACTAAAAAGTGTTAGACAGGCGTTAGACAAAATATTAGACACACGGAGATTTCGAGATGTTTTAAAAAAAGAAAAAGCCCTGAACCCGTTGAGGCTCAAGGCTTCTGAGATGGCTATTCTCGCCGGATTGGAAGCAAAAAATCATATCAAAAAACTCTGATATAAATAAAATTATCACAGTCGAGTTTCATCATTTTCAACACAATTTGTATTATTAATGTTTGTGTGTAAAACTGTTCGATTATGTACGATTAATTTTATTCCAATATTTTTGTTCCCATTTATCCGGTGTCCAATGATTTAAAATTATGTATTATCTTTTTACATTATAAAAGCTCATAAAATTGTTTATTCTCTTTTTAATATCTGTTTCAGTTTTATAGCTAGTTCTATAAATTTCTTCCAGCTTATACTCTCAAAACGATTTTATTAATAAATTAATACCCAAGTATTATGGCTCAGTAAAAGAAAAACAGACTTCATTGCTGCACACATTGCGTATCAGCGGAAGTGCAAACTTAGAACTGTATTTGCCGTTCTCTGTTATTGCTATATCTGATTTTTTCTTTTTGCTCCCCTCTTTGCTTTTTCCACCTGAGCCATTTTAAAGGTTTCTCTATCTATAATCGGCTTGTGATTATTACTTATCAAATACTTTGGAAGCTCACCATTATTTTTTTAGTTTTTTTGCTTATACAATCTGTCGAAAAAGTTTTTTGCATCAGCAAATCCCCTACGTATTTTTCATTTATAAGGATACCTTGAACAGTTGTCTTTTTCCACTCTGTACCTGTTTTTACTTTTAACCCCATTTTCATTTAAATATGAGGTTATCTTATCAACGCTATATCCATCAAGATAAAGGTTAAATATCGGTATCGGCTTTATGAATCACTTCCTCTACAGGAAGCTCTTTGAAGATTTCGTCTCTTGTTCTTTTCTTCTTACGGGAATGACCGTTTACCACAATGGACTTTTCTTCTTCACGCTCGGAAACGGACTGTTCTTTTTCTGCTTCATTGAAAAGGCTCAGCTGATCAGGATTTGTTTTCACCGATCACTTTTCGCTTTTCTGTCCGAAAGCTGCTCTTTTCAGAACGGCAAGCTGTCGTTTTAATTCTTCAATTTCATCTTTCAGATCGGCGTTTTCACGGACTAATTCTTCCTTTGTTTTCACTTCTTTTGCCATAGAAAAGCACCTCCTTGAATTGATACATTTATCTTATCAGAGAAGTGTGACAGCGGCAAGGCTTATGTGTTATCTTTTAGTAAATATTTCCGGGTTTTGATGCCTTGATGGCTTTCAGCTGTTCGATAGCCAGTCCTTCCATCAGTCATCGGATCTGCTGAGGTGTCAGTTTCTTAGTTTCCGTTTCATTTCTCGGTCAACGGAAAGAACCGTTATCTAGGCGTTTATACAATAGCAGAAATCCGTCTCCCTCCCACAGCAGTCCTTTTATCTTACTGCGGTTTCTTCCGCAGTAAGATAAAGGCTCCGGTTGAACGGATCCAGGGACAGCTTTCCCTGCACGATGGTAGCAAGACCGTCGATTCCTTTCCTCATGTCAGTATATCCGGTAACCAGATACGCTTCACAACCACAGGCAAGATCACTGAGCATTTTCAGCACCTTCAGAATCGTTGACAGGGTTTCTTCCGGACATCCGCAGGGCAGAGTTATTCTCATATCGCCGCTGAAGATTTCAATATTATCCGAAATGTTTTTCGTGCTCAACGGAACAACACGGCTTTCTGTAAGCAAGTTTTCCCGTATCCGCCTAAGATGGTAGTAGTAGGTTTTTACTTTTATTCCGTGAAGTTCACACCAGGCGGATACCGTCATGCCCGATGACTGACATTCTGCTATCTCTTGTGCCCAGTTCTGTAATGTCATCTGATTTTTTACCGTTTGTATTTCTGTACCCATTTGTCTCATCCTTTTCTTTCTTCTTATTTATTCTAAGCAAGTCCAAATTACTCTTTAGACTTGCTTAGGACTGATGAGACTATTTTAGACCGGTTTGGTCTTCTTGGATAGTCGAGGGATTATTTGGGGGTTACAAAAGGTGTCGAAAAATTTCGACACCTTAAATTAACAATCCTTCTAGTTCACACTAACATATAGCAATTCCAAAGCAATATCAATCATATTTTCTAGTTCAAATATTATCTATTATGCATTCATTAATAATAGCATTTAGTTTAGCTGAATTTGTTTCTTCTTTACACTGTACGCTAAAAACAATTTCTTCTGATGGGGAAACAAACGTTTCTTGCCCAAAAACACCTGTTGCCATATAAATAGATTTATCAGTTAATATTCTCCATAAATAACCATACCCCATATTCCAAATGTTGTTTTCCATACGAAAATGAGGATAAAAAGCTCTTTCATACCAACTTTCATTTATAATTCGATTGCCGTTTATCATACCTTTATTCAAAACAACAACTCCTAATTTTGCCATTTCCTCAAGTCTAATAATTAAACCTGATGCTCCACAAGTATGACCAATCAAATCACCTTCCCATATAGGAAAGTTAATTCCAATTTTTGAAAATAAATTCTTGTAAAGATACTCTTTCAGCGATGTTCCAACAACTTTTTCTATCATTATTCCTGCAAGTATTGCATCTGCAGATGAATAACAAAAGCTACTGCCTGATGATGTCACAACTTTTTCATTTAACATGTAAGTCAAATAGTCCTCTGCACCATGCCCTTCTCTGCGGTCAAAATACATTAAATAAGGTGCGTTAAACCCTGATGACATTGTCAAAAAATTTTCCAAAGTTATATCATTAATTTTTGAATCATAGTTTCTCTCAGATTTTATTATATCGCCAAACCTTGTTTTCAAATCTATTATTCCTTCACTACAAGCCATACCAGCAGCTATAGATGTAAAACTCTTTGTGTTTGAATAAATATCTCTAGGATAATCCGGTGTCCATCTTTTTTTATAAAGCACATTCATATTTTTGTCTAATACGATTGCACCCTCAATTGTAATATTTTCGTAGAATATGTTCTTTTCAAAAATATTCATTAGTTTTCTTATATCCATTATATCTCTCCGATTCACTTTAAATTATCGTTTGTAAGTTCGCGCTTACACTTTAAGAGTATTATTGAATATTTCTTTTTGAGAGTCATTCAGTCTATCATAATGCAATACAAACTGTGCCTTAACTCTATTTTCAATTTCTTTTTCTATATATATATATGATACATCTTTTTCGTCTAATGATAAATTAATTTTTTCTATTTCTTTACAGTTATCCCATAGGCTGGATACTTTTTCGACACTCTCCTTACTGCCACAAATTGATTCACTATGAATGCGTTTTTTATAACCAACTGTTTTTATACACAAAACTTTTTCAGATAACAGCAACATACGATAAGTATACACGACATCCTCGAAAACTATACCTTTTTTAAAATACAGATTTTCTTTTAAGACAAATGCCCTTTTAACAAACTGAATCCATACCATGTTATAGTATTCATTGTTTCGGATTAATTGTAATATTGCTTGCTTACCATCTAAAACATTATTAAATTCATATGTTCTTTTTGGGGTTTTTAATCTATCCCCATATTTTATTCTCATACAATCTTCATTACAGAAGTTTTCAAAAGAAAAAAGCAGCACATCCAAATCTTTTTCAGCACAAATATTATACGCATACAATATAAAATTCTTTTCAACCAAATCATCTGCATCGACATAAAAAATGTATTCGCCCGTAGCTAACAACAAGCCATTGTTTCTTGCAACAGATAATCCTTGATGACATTGTTTAATAATTTTCATATTACAGAAGTGTTTTTCGTATCTGTGCAAAATATCCAGCGAATCATCTGTTGAACCGTCATCTACACATATAATTTCTATTTCCGTAGAATCTTGAATCAATATACTTTCCAAACATTTTTGTAAATATTTTCCTGCATTAAAAACCGGTATAATTATTGATACTTTCATATCTTCTTCAAATCCATTCTTCTGGTGTATTGGCGGTATGTTCCCACTTAACTCCATATCGTCTTTTATCTATATTACAAAATCTGCAAAATGGTTTCGGATTACATAGGGCGGACAGAATCTCATTAATACTTTTACATTTATAAATATCTATGTAATCATCATGCGATAATTTAAATTCTTTCCCAAAGCAAGTATTAAAATGTTCTATATTTGCAATTGTAGCACAGTTGTAAATACGACCATGAGAAACAAAAACACAAGCATTTGCCCTTGGGCATCTCATAAAATTATCTATCGGTCTGTTATTGGCAGTTTCATCAAACGATAATCTCCACATCTCATCTCGAGCAAAATCATCTCCGCTAAAACTTTCATATAAAACGCTTTCTTCATTTATTTTTTTAATTATATATTCATAATTAATGTCAATTGGATATTGTGTTAGTCCTATTATTATATTATTCTTTTTACATGCCTTCCAAAAGTCATCTTTCATGTCCAAAAGTTTTATTCCATTTGTAACAATCCGAATCGTTGTATTTGGAAATGCTTTTCTTACGATTGGGAAAAAAGCTTCAACTTGTGGATGTAAAAGCGGTTCCCCACCTAATAGGTTTATAAACCTTGCTCTAGAATTTGTTAATTCAGATATGCGAGTTATATCCTTTTGAAATTCTCCTATATCTAAATACTCTTCTTTTGCTATAGAGGAAAAATGTGTACACCCTGCGCAATTCAAATTGCAATGTTCCACTAAGTGGAATTCAAAATGAAAATCATATACAGTAGATTGTAACTGCCTTCTAAGACAGTTTTTCAACAACCCTATTTCAGAATAAATGTACTTATTTACTTGCCATATTTCTTTAGCGAGTTTATTGTTGTCCCACACATCAGAATTAATTATTGAAAGTTCATTTTCATCAAGAATATAAAATGATATATCTTTGCGCTCTTTTATCTGTAAATATACTTCTTTTGATTCCGATTCACCACTTATTAAAAATAGCGCTCTTTTTTCTATATCGGTGAGCATATCAAACCGTTTCACCGGAATATCTAATATTGTCTTATCCGACATCATATCGACTTCCGAAAACGAATTCCTTCCACCATTCCTTTTAGATGGTATCAAATAACAATTTTCTGGCGATTGTGTAAAGGAATTCACTAAAACGCAGGAAATTGAATATCTATTTTTTTTTAGATATTCAATTATTGTTTCACTTTGAAAGCCAAGTCCACATACAACAATACTTTGGTTTTTGTCAAATATCATTTTTCAATCACCTCGTAAAAAATGTTCTATTATATATGGGAAAACACTTTTTCGTATCTTTTTTCTGTAATCAACCATTTCTGGTAATACTGAATATAATGGTTCTCCTTGAGCAACATTATCAGAAATACAATACACTATGGTTGCATTGATGTTTGATTGCTCACACGTAGCTAAAAATGCTGAAGATTCCATATCTATAAAATCACATTTTTTCTCTACAAACTTTTCCATATGATTGTACTCCGTCAACAACGACTCTACAGACACACCACGACCGACATGAATATTTTTAGAATCATATGTTAAATTATTGGCTAAGAAGTTTATATAATTATCGATTTTTGATATATCAACATAGTATTTTTTCCACAAAGCATCGTTTTTAATATTTTGATTTAGATACCGACTTGCACCCTCTGCACATAAAACTTCGGTTGGGAATGCTATATCTCCAATGTTTATTCCTGATTTCAATGCCCCAGCGGAACCTATGAATAAAATGTTTTTACAGCCTGTATAGCTCAATGCCATAACAACATCTAAACATATTCCGGCACCTACACCCGTAACTATATATGTAAATTTTTCACCATTTAAACTACAGTCCCAGATTTTATTTGAATCATCAAAAGCATTTGCGGATTGTATCCCAACAGAATCAGGATGCCAACAAGGTGCAAGGACAACTTTTTCATGAACAAGTTTTGGTTCTGTTCCTAAAATAAATTTAATCATTATTTCATTCATGTCTCATCACCTGTAAACATACAATATTGTTTCTATTGAATCAGAATGGTAATGCCTAATTGCATATTTATACTTATCAGTTAAATGTATCAAATAATTCATTATTTCAAACAAATCAGTTTCTTCATGATAAACACTTATTGCCATTCTTGGTAAGTTTGTTGAAATAAAGTTTTCCGAACCTATCAAAGCGTTCATTTCGCTTCCTTCTACATCAAACTTTAAATAAAATTCACCTTTTTGATTCAAAATATTATCTAATTTCTCGCCCCTCACTACAACGTTCCCATATTCTTTTATTTTTGCATCCCATTTACTACTTGAATTATCGAATGATAATTCGCAATTTTCATGCCATAATGCATAGTCAAAAATATGAATTCTGTTTCCATATGCTTTTAAATTTTGATAACAGTCACTATATGTTATAGGATTCGGTTCAAATGCATAAATACAGCGATATTTTTCACCACACCAATTAATGAATTTTTTTGTTGTTGCACCGTCTAAAGCTCCTGCATCAACAAATGATTCATTTTCAATTGGCGTAAAAAAATCAAAATACTGTTCTCCAGTTCTACCAACAACATGGCTATTTAAAACTAATATATTTTTAAACCTTCTAACTTTCAAAGGAAGCTTATCATAATCTCTTTGGTTTACTACAAGGCCCACATGCTTGATAGCAAGCTTCTTTTCAATACACAGAGAATTCATCACTTCAACATTTCTGTCAAATATGCCCAGAAAGTCACTTGTTGTTATTCCAATAACAAGATGTTTACAATCATTCAATAGCATACAATTGTACCTTACATAATCATCTTCTCCATAAACGATCCAAGAGGTAACACCATTATTGTGTTCAAACTGCTCTATTTCTCTCAAATGATACTTTTCCTCAGCACCTTTAATTTTTTTATAGAAAGAAGACAATCTTTTATCCGACTGAAATTGAAATCTTGCATCAAAATAAATTTTGCTTTTGTCATCCTGTAATAAATTCCGCAAATAACAATAATCCATATTTTTTATCATAACTGCTCTGCAACCGGAATAACAGGGCATTTACCAGTGCCTCTATCGCATCGATTACAGCATGGGTAAAATTTCTTTTCATAAACAAAAGTTTCGATGTTTTCTCTTAATTCACCTAAAGTAATATTATAATCAACAATGTCAATGTAATTGCCTTCCGCTGGTTGTAATCCTAAATCTATCGAATGTGCTGCACGTGGGCAGGGATAAAGTTTACCTCTAAACAAACTCATCCACTCAACTTCACATTCATAGTACTGCTTTGCAAGTTCTTCATCTGTTCTGTTTCTAAGTTCATATCCGCCAAAATCATACCACAAATATGTATCCTTACCGAATTGCTTAACAGAATAGTCAATTTTTTCTTTTTCTAATTTTGATAATAGTTTCCCAGATTTTAAGTCAAATGATTCATAATGACTAATTCTAACATGGTTTTTAGGATGCCTTAATGCTTCGTAAAGGCGTGGATTTTCTGGCATTACTGTCCCATTCGTTGGTACAACTACTTTAACCACTTCATCTTTATTGTTTAAATATTCTATTATTTGATCCATGTGAGGATACAAAAACGGTTCCCCTCCAATAACATTTACTCGAAACACCTTATCAACAACAGAAAAGAATCTGTCTAAGGATTTTAAAATCAATTCCAACTCGACATCTTTAGGATGTTTATACATTGGCATAAGGCTGCCGCACCCTTTGCACTTTAGATCGCACCTTGTTGTCATACAAACATCTATGCTTCCGACAACTAATTTTTCATCACCTGTTAGACAATCCTCAATATTCATATGAAAACTTGTATTATCTCTATAATGATTTAAAATAAATTCTTTTCCGTAATTATTCATAAAATTCATCTCCTATATCTCCTATTTTAAATATAATCCACTATCAATTAATATTTTTTGACCTGTTATTTTTACTGATTTGGGAGAACCCAAAAAATAAACTAATTCTGCTACCTCATCAGGTTTAATAATCCCCATAGGCATTTTAGCATTTTCTTTGTCATAAATAGAGTGCATTTCATCTTCTGTTGAAACCATTTTTCTTATAAAATTAGTTTCAACAGAAGCAGGCTCAACTACATTCACTCTTATTCCATATTCAAGAAATTCAACAGCACAAGCTTTTGCAAATGTGTTAATTGCACCTTTAGAAGTTGAATATGCACAGTTTTTGCTTCTTGGCCACTCAGACTGATCCGAGGAAATAAAAACGATTCCTTTATCTTTTTGATTGTTTTTTAGTAATGGCAAAAAATTTTTAACAACCAATAAGCAACTATTCAAATTGTTGTTAATCACGCTATTCCATTCTGACAAACTAATATTTGATATGTGTGCCCTTTCAGTCTCACAAAATATGCCTGCACAATTAATCAAATAATCAATTTCACTAAATTTATCTGATATTATTTTATACAGTCTTTTGACATCGTCTTCCACTGATAGGTCAGCTTGAAGCATCATGAAATTTTCCTTGTAATCTCTTTGTATCTTATCTATTCCAATCACAAAAAAGCCTTTGCTTAAATACTTATCCACAACACTTTTTCCAATTCCTGATGCACATCCAGTTATAATAACAACTTTACTATTTTTCAAATCTTTCATAATCTTCTCCATCAATAATATATCTATCGTCATCTCTCCCCTTGTCCGGAACATGTACATGAAACAGCGTTAATTCATTTGATAGAGCAACAAATTGATGCGTTGTTCCGGCTTTTACATAAATTGTTTCACCACAATTAATTTTCTTTTTCTTCCCGTTTAAAACGACCTCACCCGTTCCTTTGATAACCGTCGTTAACTGATTAGTTTGCTTATGAACGACAATAGGTCTATTATCGCAAGGAGTAAGAGTGTGATAATACCGTCCCCCTTGCATATCATCTTTCAACATAGAATAACAATCGCTCACAAATTTATAATAGTCAATTTTTTCCATCTCAATGAACCTCTCGCACACCACATATGTTTATTGTTTGCCCAGATATAACATTAGCCTCATCGGACAAAAGATATTCAATCATTTTAACAACCTCAATTGGTTCAATCATTCGCCCCAGTCCATTCTTTGACTTAATCTCATCATTATAAAAGCTATCCGAAAGACCATTTAACAAAGCCATTTTTCTTCTATTATCTATACTTGTCTTTGTGTTGATTCCACCTGGACATATGCAATTTATAGTTACTCCTGTTTCACCATATGCAACCGCCATACTTGATGAAAACTTTTCGAGAGCACTCTTTGCTGCCCCATAATGAGGTATTAAAGGTCTAGGTGATTTAGCGGCAATAGATGAAATGTTTATAATACGCCCATAATTTCTTTTGAGCATACCATCAATAACCGCTTGCATCAATAATACTGGCGAATGATAGTTCAGATTTGTGCTCAAACACAACTCTTTTTGTGTCAATTTTTCAAACAAAACGGGTTCTGCTCCACCGGCATTATTTATCAGAACATCAAATTCCATATTCTTGACATACTGTGTAAGCGAACAAACTTCTTCAATATTCGACAAATCACAAATCAAATTATTTCCTACAAAACCACGCCTGTTAATGGTTGTTATATCGTATGTATGTTTAAATTGTTCATAGATTTCATTACCAAGTCCTTGCGTAGTTCCAGTTAATAACATAGTCCTTTTTTTGCTCATTCAAAACACATTTCCTTTCACAGATAGTGGAATTTCATCTCTATTGGTGACAAACTCAACCAAACAAGTTTTTCGCTTGCAAATAATAGAATCAATATTTGCTTCGAACTCGTCAATTTCAGTAAACAAATATGTTTCAAGTCCGAAAGCTCGACCATAATGTTGGAAATCTACATTTTTAATATCTGATGCTCTAAAATCATTCATAACGGACTGTCCAATTCGTACACGTCCTAATGAATTGTTATTAAATAATATAAAGATAACCAGTAAATCCTGTTCTTTAGCAACATGTAAAACATTTCCGTTCATGAGCATACAACCATCGCCTGTTATAGCTAAATATGTTTTTTCATTGTTGGCTATAGCCATACCTACAGTTGTACATATTCCAGTACCCATTGCTCGCAATCCAACATCTAAAAATAAACCACCACTCTCTTTTGGGGTAAATATTGCACCAACATTTGCAAGGTGGTTTCCTGCATCAGCTGTCACAACCATATTTTCATTGCATTTGTCAGTCAAAATATGAGTAACCTTAGCCATAGTATCCTTTTCATCAATTTTACTTTTCCAATATTCTTTTATCTCGCCTCTAATATCTAAAATTGCCTTTTGCAAGTTGTTGTCCTTTTTTCTCTCTGCTTCCATATCGCATAGCATTGTAACAAATTTCTTCATATCAGGTTTCAATAATACTTTGAGCCTATCTTCCGGCTTTTTTTTCATTGTATATTCATTGGTAATTACATAAGTATCAACTTTTTTTATCAAATCCGATACTATGCATCCCTCTATGTCTTTTATTCCTAAACTTGTTCCAAAAGCATAAATGGAGTCGGGATTATAGAAATTTAAAAAGTTTTCTATCATCGGGTTGTTTCCGTATCCAATTTTCCCAACATACATAGGTGAATTTACATCTATACAACAATATGCTTTTGAAGTAACCACAACAGGAGCATTTATTTTTTCTGCTAATTCATAAATTTCACCAAAAGAATTTGCCATCCAAGCGCCCCAACCTATTATAAAAAGAGGACGTCTAGAAAATTTCTTAAAACTAATTTTTTCAGAGCATTTATTTGTATCGCTAACATTAATTAACTTGGAATCTTTAATTTCAATTTTCTGCATATCTATTGGTATGCTTATATGTACTGCGCCTTGTCTTCCGCTTATTGCTCTATGCATCGTATTTTTTATTTCATTGGCTGCTGTATATTCATCAGTAATACAAACACTTTTTTTCGTAAAATTACTCATAACATCCACTGAATCGAACATTCTATTAAAAGAACTTTCCTCTTGCTTTTGCCCATATCCATTTTCTCGCAAAGCCGTTCTTCCAGAAATGTATATTAGCGGGATAGAATCAATGTTTGCAGATGCAATTCCGCTAATGCAATTCGTCACACCAGGTCCTCCTGTTGTTATCACGACTGCTGGTTTTCTCGATATTTTTGAGTATCCAGTTGCAAGATAAGAAGCTTCCTGCTCATGGCTGCACAAAATTATTTCTGCCCTTGTAATTCCTTGCCATATTGGCATTACCAAAGAGCCGGGAACGCCAAATACTTTTTCAATTCCAAATTCTATTAAACATTTATCTATATATTCATAAAGTTTCATATCAATTATCACACCTGAAAGATTATACGCTCAAAACTTTCAATACTATTTTCGTTTTGCTCCAAATAAAAAATAGTATTTCCTCTTTGGTATAATTTTAATTTCGTTTCATTACTTTCACATACACTTGCTACTTTGATTTTTTCTATTTGTACATATCTACAAATTTGCGAGCAAGAATTTTCACCCACTAAATATTTTTTGCGACCGTCTAAGTTTATCGCCCGCATACTACATACTCTACCAGTAGTTAAATAACCATATGGCCAATATAACGATTTGTTTATATCATTAGGTAAAAGTAATCCAACCTTAGGTAAATCGAACTCCCATCTATCAACTGAATAGTTTTCAAGAACTTTTCTGAATGGCATAGAAATAACTCCGGGGGTTTTTGCATATGTCAACCCCTCTTTACCATAATAGTTATCTATTCTTTCACAAGATGCTCTTGAATCATGACTAGTCTTATCTAAAATTCTACCAACAATTTTTTCTCCTTGTATCTTTTTCTCATTTAAAAGTTCTAAAACTCCAAAATCATTAATCACAACATCTAAGCAAATATTATTATTTTCAACATAGCTCAGTAAATTATTAATTCTGCATATACCTAATTCAGTAACAGGCGGCGTAACTAACACTGGCTTAATATTAACCTGATTACATAATTCTATACACTCTATCAATTCATTGATACTTGGTATTCTATATTCACAAAACTCATTACCAAAATATAAATATGAAATAGTTGATTCTCCGGCAACATTCAAAACTAATTCTATCGCCTTATTGATTTCATTTTCAGTTGTCGTCCAATTCCGAATATAGTCTTCAATCTTTGTTCCTCTATAAAGAGACAAATCATCAATCATCAATGCTATTTCCATATAATTAAACCATAATGCAAGCTATTCCCGACTCGCATAAGTCGTCCTTTCCATACATAGTACTTATGATTTTTTTTACCATAGTTTCATTACATTTATCACACTGCATTGCTTTTAGCACCGCATCTGCCATTTCAACCTGTCTTAAACGTTCAGTTACATCGTGTCCCCTAATGGAAAGTTTCACCGATACAACGTTATTATACTTGCTAAGTTTCGTTAAAGAACATGCCGTACAACCAAAATTAGCTGAACAATATCCCTTGATTTCCGAATTTGCTATATTATTTGTCCAATTATAAAACTCACAGTCTTTTTTCTTGTATATTTCTTGTTCTTTGTCTAATAAAGTATAAATCTCTCTGGTATAGTATTTGGGCAAATAATCATCCTTACATATTGGGGTAAATTCATGTATCCCTCTACAATATCCATCATCATACAAACATTTGTTGCTGAAAATGAAATATTCAAACTCCATTTTGGGATATTCTTGAACAATGTTCTCGATTTCATGCACACTCATATGTCTAGGAAAAACAATTCGGTCAACATTAGAAAAATTCGAATAAAATTTTACTGCCATTGAATTTGTAACTTGGTTTAAACAACTAACAGAAACCTTAAGTAGTGGATAATATTCATTTAAATATCCTAACATGCCGATATCGCATACAATCACACGAGTTATGCCAGCAGAAATAATTTCATCAATATATTGCTTGATACTATCATATACATAATTGGGATAGTATTTTGCATTTAGTACTAAAAACAAATCTGTTCCGTATTCCTTGGATTTTTTTACGGCTTTTTTTAATTCGTCAAATTCAATTATGTTTGCCGATAACCCATTCCTATTGTTTATCGGAGTCGCTATGATTCCTGTCTTTTCTCCACTCTTGTTATATTCTTTTATCCACCAATTTGGCAAATAACCACAAAAAAACTCCGTGTTGTATTTATTGGGATTTAATATATCAATATCTTCGGCTGAATTTATAGGTGCTAATATTTTCATTTTTTATCCTCGAGCCTATTATTTAATTGTGTATAATTTTATCACATATTGCAACTTATTTCAATATGAGCAAAGAGAAAAGATATTAATTAATCATTTTTTAGTCAAACTTTTCTCTTTTGTCAACAATCTTTCACATAGCAAAAAGCAACAGTTATATATCGCTATAAACAAACCACGCTATAGTATAGCGCAGTAAAATTTCGTTCAATAATCTTATCTTCGTGGAAATGCCCGAAGAACCAATGTGTAAATTTATGCTCGTACATAATCCATTCCAGATATCCAGTGAGTTCCATATCATGAGCATCGGGATAATATCCCATTCTTCGGATAATCTCTCGAGGCGCTGTGTGAGATATTATATAATCAATATCATTGCTTTTTATCAAGTTTTCTGTCGCTTCTTTATATTCTTCATCATTGGGGAGTTCTTGCGGCCACCACGAGATACCTTCTTGTCGCATATATTTATCTATGCTGTATGCACCGCCCATAGTAAAAAATTTCTTATTTTCTATTGTAAATACTTGACCTCTCATAAGATGGATAATATTCTCTCTTATGTGATGAATTTTACCACCATTCCATATTTCGACAGGGTATTCATTTATAACATCAAAATTTTCGTGATTCCCTTCTATGAATAAAATATTATATGGTTTCTTTGCGAGTGCATCAAGACACTCTTTTTCTTCGTTGTCATTTAAAAAAATGAAACCAAAATCGCCGCAAATGATTAAATAATCATCTTTTGTCAGAGATGTTTCATTCGGAATGAATGCCTCGCTGAACCTGTTTATATCACCGTGAACATCACCTGTTATATACATCATATTTATACCTCAACTTTCTGTTGCTTAATTATGTTCCGCTTTTAATTGTTCGCGAATTTTCATCCAAAAACGACCCAATTGATTTTTACCGTTGTGTTCTTTTCCTCAGCCCCAATATGAATCATAAGGGCTATCTTCAACAATAAGATAATCTTTGGTTTGCAAAAACTTTTTTGCAACATAAGGATGCTGGTTTACCTTTGCGATTAAAATTTCTTCCATTATATTAAGTTTTACTTCATCCCAATCAACACGTTGTAGGTGCTGATTATCTCGTGCAATTCTTTGAGCATCATGGGCTGAGGGCGAACTCTTTATAAGCTCATATATTTCCGGGGCTGTGTTTATAAATTTTTGTGCCTGGTATGCTTCTTCTACAGAACTGTAAAGTGTCCCTTGATAGTGCACCTTGAATAAACTGAAGTTATCAAGGCAATAAAATTCACGAGGATAAAAGCCTATAAAATACCGCTATATAGATTTATAGCCCCCGTGGGGTTATTTTAAACCTATAGTAGAAAAATAATCGTGAAAAACCGCTTAGTTAATCAACCCCACTCACACGTCGTCAAAATAGACCCTCAGAACTACACAAATCCCGCCCATAGTGGAGGGTATCTTCTACGGGTCAGGTAGATTGGTGCTTTTTAAAATTTTAAAAAAACTGGTAAAAGCCCGCTCTACGCACAAAGTTACCCCTACGAGCATCCGAGATAAAGATGTGGTACAGGCTAAAATCCCTAAAGTCCACCTTACGAGCGGTCTTTCGTTCGTGGCATAAGCCTATAGGGTTGGTATGTACAGGCTGACGTCTTCGAAGAAAGCTTCTACAAGTTCTATATGTATACGATCGTCTTACGCGCCGAAGGGCGCGTTTTTTTTATTTATGTTTATCGCTACGCGCTAAGCTTCTACCCTCTACTTCTGTTAATAATTTATTCATAAATTTAACCTTCAGATTTTGGTAAATCAGCCAACCTCGGGTGTAAGGTATATACATAACATGGTGGTACAGGCTACGGCGTAAGCCGTTTCAAGGCAAATTCGAGGTGAGCGACACTAATAAGGCGAACGGAAACGGAGCGCAGCGCAGTTAAAGGCTTGCTGAGTTCGCCTCAAGATGGAGCGAACCGAGGATGCAGTCTTCCTTTAGAAATAAGGCGAAGCCTTCCACCCGCCTACGGAGATGTTTGAGGGAGGCGTCAGCGGTATCTCCGAAGAGAAGTTAGCGAAGCTTGCGAAGAGAACTTCTCCCGAGGTGGTATAGCGTAGCCTCCCGCCTACTCCGTAGACGGAATTATGTGGCGAGCAAGGACACGTTAGTGGACTTGTGACCTTCACATAACATATATTGTTTTTATAACAAGGGGGTGCTCAGATGCCTTGATATACAAAGGGTGTAGAAATCTTTAAGACATTTGAAGTTTTAAAATCAAAAAATAGGGAGGAAAACATTATTAGCGTCAAAGTATGCGATGCGATTATGGGTGCTGGTAAAACCGAAGCTGCCATTACCTATATGAACGAACACAAGGAGAAGAAATTTATTTATGTAACGCCGTATCTGGCGGAGAGCAATCGTATCAAAGAGGGGTGTCCGGAGCTGCACTTCGTTGAACCGAGCAACAAGCTGGGTGAATACCATTTTAGAAAAACGGAGCATACGGCTGCTCTTGTTGAAAAGGGGCGCAATATTACCACTACTCATGTGGCTTTCAAGAGCTACTCCAGAGAGACCTTGGCTAAGATAAAGGAACTCGGGTATACCCTTATTATAGATGAGAGCTTAGAGGTTCTTGTTGAAAGCCAGTTGAAGCCTATTGATGTAAAAATGCTCAAGGCTACAGGCTTTTTGACGAATGACAATGGCGTATATTTGCCAACGGGTAAATGGTATGACGAGGGTAAGTTCTCCGAAGAAATGAAGATGCTTCGTTCTCATAGCATTATAAGCCTCAACAATGGGTCAAAGGAGAAGCTTTATTATTGGGCGCTGTCGCCTGAGTTGCTTACCTCGTTTGATGAGGTGTTTATACTGACTTATCTGTTCGGCGGGCAAAGCCTTTGCTATTTTATGAAAGCCAATAAAATCCCTTATGCATATATAGGTGTGTCACTAAGGGACGGAGTTTATCGCTTCTCGGACAACGTTGATTATGTGCCGGAATACACTAAACACATCAAAGACCTTATACATATAATAGAGTCGCCAAAGCTCAACCGTATAGGCGACCCGCCCCATGCGCTGTCTATGAATTGGTATCAGAGACGCAAGGCTGGTGAGGACGGCGAACTTAAGACAGTAAAAGACCATATATTTAACTGCTATAACAATATATGGCGCGGGTGCAAGGCGGACGAGCGTATGTGGGGAACCTATAAGAGCGCTTGCAACAAGGTGAAAGGCAGAGGTTACACCAAGGGTTATGTCGTCTTCAACGAGAGGGCTACTAACTCATATATCAACAAGAGGTATCTCGCCTACGCCGTCAACCTGTTTATGAATGTCGCGGAGAGGCGTGTGTATGAGAAATTTGGTGTAGAGGTAGACCAAGATATGTACGCTCTTTCAACTATGTTGCAGTGGATATGGAGATCGGCTATAAGACGCGGAGAAGAGATATGGCTGTATGTGCCGAGCAGAAGAATGAGGACACTTTTAAAAGATTGGATGGAGAGGGTTCAGAATGGAGATAAAGACGAAGACGATTACGAGTAAGATATCTGTGAGTGAGCGAGAGACGCACATATATAGAAGTGGCGACGGCTGGGTAATGGACAGCACCGTTCCGAAAGACTTCAATGCCGCGCTGCGTAAAGGCTGGACACCTGTAGAGCAGACGGTTTACGACGGCGGCGCTGTGTGTGGGATGATTCTAAAGGCTATCCCTTCCGCAGTTACTATAAGAAAGAACGCCGCTCGAAGCATTTCCGAAGAACAGAAACGCAAGGCGACGGCGGCGTTAGCGAAGTACAGAGCGGAGAAGTGAGGCGGGGCTATTCGACAAAAATGTCGAATAGTCTCGTAATGATAGAGGCGGTGTAACGAAAAGTTACCCCCATTTGCAAATTTTAACATTATAAACAAAGGAGAAAATGAAGTGAACGAATTAATCAAAATCAACTATGAAAGCGACAGACCCACGGTCTTAGCGAGAGACCTGCACGAATTTCTTGAAGTGGAAACACCTTTTAACAAGTGGTTTTCGAGAATGTGCGAATACGGTTTTACAGACGGCGCAGACTTTCAGACATTTTTGTCCGAAAGTACCGGTGGTAGACCGGCAACAGATGCGCAGCTCACCATCGATATGGCAAAAGAGATCTGTATGCTTCAGCGCAACAAAAGGGGTAAGCAGGCGAGGCAATATTTTTTACAAATCGAAAAAGTGTGGAACGATCCAGACATGATAATGGCGAGAGCACTTAAATTTGCAGAAGGCAAACTTAGATTAGCGGAAGCCAAAATTTCTGGTCTGCAAAGCGAGCTCGATGTCGCTCAGCCGAAGGCGGACTTCTACGACACGTTTGTTAGCCCTAATAAATGTACTGGGCTTCGAGACACCGCCAAAGAACTTGGTATCTCTGAGCGTAAGTTCGTTAACTTTCTGATAGATGAAAAGTACCTGTACCGCACTCCGACCAAACAGCTTCGTCCTTACGCAAAGAAGAGCAACGAGGGTTTGTTCGAGACAAAAGATTGGTACACTAAGTCGGATATTGTGAAGATAAGGGTGTTCTTCACCCCGCAGGGCAAACAGTTCTTCCACAAGAAGCTTATAGAAAAGGGGTTTATCGGCGCACCTATGGTATGCGCGTGAAAGAACCAGTAAAGATAAGATGTTAGACTTGGGGCATAAACTACCCTACCGGGACACTTTAAACCGAAGTTTGTAATATATAGACAGCAAAACTCGGACGAAATGAGATATGGCTGATATTTAGGGAAGAGGTGTGAACGGCATTTTACAGAAAGGATTAGAGAAAGAAGTTGAATAAAGGATTTTGTGAAGGTTGCCCGTGGATTAATTGCTGCGGCAACGACGACAACGACTATCCCTGCCACGGCAGTTGGGGTGAGGTCGCTTACATAGACTATGGAAATCAAGCCATAAATACGGATATGGATGAGGAGAATTAACTATAGGTAATACAATATATATACCGGGGATCGACGCTAAGGATATATACATAACAAATGAGCTGTACCCCGACACAGGTTATTCGTTGGTGGATAAAGACGGCAAGGTCAATTATAGACGATATGCCAACACACTCGACTACAGTTTAGATCAGATAAAACTGCGCGAGGTTTATGAGAAAGTGTACCGCCGCACTAACTTCAGCTTTTACGGAAGAAAGAAAGAGTATACCTCGCGCGTAATAAATGTAACCTTTAAATACTCGGTGGCGGAGTTTAATAAAGCCGGCAGAAATAGGTATATTCGCTTTGGATATAAAGACTCAGACCTTAACTTCAATGACTGCGTGGCTATAAAAGACGGCGAGCTGGTGGGAATAATACTTGGACAGCCTGTGGAATATCCGGTATCTGACGAGGTGCTCGGTAAATACTTCGGTTTTGAAGGTGGCGTATACACGCTTATCAAAACACCTAAGACGCTGAAGAGCACAGCGGAGCTACGCAGGACACTGTATAATGACGGCTTTGTGTGTAATGGAGTAAGGTATGTCAGGTGGAAGAGGTCAAGCGGCAGTTCTCGCGTTGGCAAGTGTCTCTTTATTGACGAGAAGCTGTATGCTCGTATGCACAAGTGGGAGATGTGTGGACTGAAAGTCGCCGAGGGTGAAGAGGTAGACCTTGCTGCGCTTGAGTCATATATCTCTCTGCCGTCAAGCTCTATTATTGATATACTGGAAATAAATCCCGAGAACATTCTCGTGATAGACGACTACGAGAGCAAATTCTTCGATAGGGTTATGTCCGTCAGCGAAGATGGCGACCACCTAATCGCCGAAGAAAAAGACGAACAGATAACCAACTCTATCTGGGACGGACAGGGACTTATAGATATATCAGCTATGGGCAAATACAGCGATAAGGGCATGATACTACTCCGCAACCTCTTCTTTAAATGCTGTTGCTTCAATACAAACTTGCAGCAGTGGTTTGCCGACCACGGCATAACAGAGGTAAGTCAGCTAAAGGGCTACACTAAAGCGAAACGTGTGGAAGATATAAAGATAGTAACCACGCCGAGCAGCATCAAGTATCTGAAGTTCGGGACGATAAACGATTGGATGAAGCACATCGACAATACTTTTGGCGTTGTTAAGTATGATAAGCCGACTCACTTCTTTGACGGACGCATGGTGCAGACGCATTATCAGCTTCTCAACAGCTTGCAGATGAACAAGGCTGAGACGGCGGCGTTCCTCAAGGAGACATTTGACTATATGACAGCTATCAGAACAGACCCCGCAGTTCTGCGCTACCATATCAAATATCCGATAGAAGACGAATTCGACATCTCCCCTGCCGAGTCGAAGAATGATGTTGTATATAAGCTTCTCGGTCTCAATGACAGATTTGCGCAGACGAAGCTTTATCATGACTTCAAGATAGATATTCTTAAGTCTTTTACAAAAAATCTTAGGCTCGGTCATGTGCTTGTCGAGGGCAATTACGAAACCTTGTTTGGCAATCCAATCGAGATGTTACAGGCGAGCATCGGCAAGTTCGACGGCGTGTCGGTGCTGGGTGTTGGCAACATACATACGAAGAGGTTCGGGTACGGGCAGAGGCTCGTAGGTTCGCGCAGCCCCCATATCTCAATGAGCAATGTGTGGGTTCCGACGAATGTGGAGTGTAGCGAGATCGACCGCTACTTTAATCTGACGAACGAGATAGTCTGTATAAACAGTATTGGTGAAAATGTCTTAAACGAATTATCGGGTTGCGACTTTGATTCAGATACCTCGCTTGTTACGGATAATCTTCACCTTATCAATGCCGCGCTCAAGAACGAAGGCAAGTTTTTGATAGCGGTTCCGGATGTCTCGTCCGTTAAGAAAAAGCGCAGATACACTCACGATGAGCAGGTTGACCTTGATGTTAAAACGAGCAACAATCTTATAGGCGATATCATCAACCTCAGTCAGGAGCTCAATACCCGCATATGGGATGTCCTTAATCGTGGCGGCAGTTATAATGATATTGAGGAAATATATAAAGATGTATGTATCTTGAATATTATGAGCGGCATTGAAATCGACAAAGCAAAGAAAGAGTTCAATATCAATAATGCTAAGGAGCTTCGCCGACTGCGTGATAAATATAAGATTGAGGGCGACGACGGAAGAGCCATTAAACCTAACTTCTTCAAGGCGAAGGATATCGGCAAAGGTTACTATGACCGCAAGCGAAAGAATTACAAGAAGCATTTGACGACCATGGATCATGTGCAGACTTGTATTAATTCGTACAGGGCTCAGAGAGAAGAGATAGGAAAGAAGCAGGAGTACCTCCCCTTCTCCGCTCTTGTGGGTAACGGCATAGATGTTCATCGTAGACAGTACGAGAAAGTCACCCGCGTCATCAATGCCGTAACAGATATGACAAATGAGATAAAGAGTGTATATGCTTCGGACATAGAATCTTCCGTCAAACAGATGCAGTGTTGCGATATCAGGCAGGAGTGCGTAGAATATGTGGGCAATATGTCGTTCACCAAGAGCGATATGGTCTACCTCCTGCGCCAGATAGAAGAACCTCGTTATTCTCAGATTCAGCGTAAGATATTTAACATACTCTTTGGCTACCCCAACACCTCGTTCTATGAGGTTCTCGAAGCGGGTGCAGAACCTATCGGACTGCTCGCAGAAGACGACGAGGGCGATGTTGAGCTATATGGAAAGAGATACACTCGATATAAATATTTCGCGTAAATTGACAACAAATCACGCAAAAATTTACAAAAAATAGTCTAAAATCCGACCCAAACGGGATAAACGACCCCTTAAAATAGCCGTATTATGCGACAAATTTTAGGGGTGTCCCGTGCGGTTACAATAGGAGAGGGGTAAGAAAACTCGCTCCAAATTGATAAAAAGGAATGGTTCATATAGTTAAAATCTCGCAGGAGGAAGCTTTTAAGATTAGAAAGAAGTTTCCGGGAACGCATATAACGGTAACGAACCGCTACGCTCCCAGTCGAAAGAAAACATACTACTGCACCGAGGGCTTTAAGGTGATGCGCTACCTAAAGAAGCTTCGCCACGAACCGTGGAGGTGAGCCGCTGATGGAAGACTTCGCTAAGAAGCAGAGCGGAGAGTCCTATGTTGACTACTTCGTTCGGCTCTTCGACAACAAGAAAATTTATGGTCTCACTTGCGACCAGATAGCCGAGTTGCTCAATACAGAAAACGGTCAGACGCTCGGCGAGAGTGCTTATCGAAAAGAATTTGCCGCTTTCAATCGCGGTCGCAACTATGAACGTGAGATAGCTGAGCGCGGCGTGGCGACGAGGGTTCTGTCTATATCAGACCTGCACTTCCCGTTCGCAAAGCCTATAGAGACATTTTCAAAGTATGTCGGGCGTGTAGACATCCTACAGCTCAACGGAGATATATTTGATTGTCAGTCGATATCCAAATTCTCGAAGTCGTATCGCATACCGTGTATCGAGGAACTGGTTGAGGGTCGGCAGTACATTATAGACCTTATTGACTACATAAAACCGAAGAAGGTCATCGCAAACTACGGCAACCATGAGCTTCGCCTCGGAGCATATCTCGCCAACCACCTCGATTCAGACCTTCAGGAGCTTATGCCTGAGACGGCACTGGACTACATCTTCGTTGATGGCTTCTATCATTACGACCGTCGCAATCATATTAAGACGTGGTTTGAGCCGCTTCGTGAGACATTCGATGATATCGAAGTCGTTTATACTGGCGAGTGGTTTTCACAGATAGGTCATGTAATGTTTGTTCACCCGAAGGCTTTTAGCAGTTCACCTATGAAGACGGCGGAGAAAGCTGTGCTGTGGTTCCGCAATGAGGGGTATGATTTCAACTGCCTTGTAATGGCGCATACGCACAGACTCGGTTCGTATAAAATCGGAAACACCACTATGTATGAGCAGGGTGCGGCGTGTGAGACACAGAAAATGAGATATGGTGACGGCGCGTTGGTTAACTCTCAGCAGCAGGGCTGTATTTATGTGTGTCTCGATAAAGATGGTTACAACATTGAGTCGGCGACGAAGCTTGTCGCCTTTTGAGGAAAGAAAGGATGATAATTTGAATCGCAAGGAACTTATAAGACTTGTGGCGAAAGATAACTCTCTCACCCTTGGTGATTCAGAGTTCTGCATTAATGCAGTGTGCAACGCTATCTCCAAGGTCGTTAATGACGGAGATAAGCTGTCAATATATGGTTTTGGTACATTTCAGAAGGTCAGGCGTAAGCCGAAGCCTTACCGACACCCGGTAACGGGAGAGATGTGTGTGCCGGAGCCGTCGGATGTTATTAAGTTCGTGCCGGGCGTAGCGTTTTTCCCGAGCACTGAGCCCGACTACGCCGACCTGTAAAGGAGAGATATTATGCTGATTGCATTGATCTACAACTTTTTAAACGTCTTTGCTCTCACTGGTGGTATTGCTATTGTGGCAATTATCCAGCTGCTCGCGAGCCTTGGCGTGATATAACGATACTTCTGTCACCCACGTCTAAGCGGAGATCCTGCGCCGTAAAAGCAGGACTTAAAAAAGCGGTTATCCCATACCGTAAGTTGGGACTTAAAAAAGCGGAAATCTCTTGCCGTAAGTAGGGACTTAAAAATGGCGAGATGGACAGTCTATCTCGCCATTAACTATGGGTGCAGGAGTTTAAATGGAAAATTTACATATTTTTGCAAACTGCAATAATGGCGGTTATGCAGTTATTGATTACGTTCTACGAGGATGCGCCGCACCATAAGCGGTAGACGAGTCGTAGGGTTTACGAAGCCGTGAACTCGCGGCGGGAACTAAAAGACCCTGCGGATAGAAAGTCGCTCCACTGATGAGGAGTAGACAGTTTCCGCAGGGCACTGATAAAAAATATAGGAATGGAATGATTTGATTGTTTGACAATTATCCTGATGTGGTAACTGTTAAAGAGATGCAGACAATGTTGCGAATAGGAAGAAAGGCTGCGTATGACCTTGTACATAACGGCACTATTCCCTCTGTTCGTATAGGTACAAGCTACTTAATTACTAAAAAGAGTATTGAAAATTTTCTTTCTGCCGGTAGTTGACATTTTGCGCTGTTGTGCTAAAATGACCGTACAACAGCAAGCGGACTACAGAAAGGAGATTATTTAATTGACAGGAAGCTTGCAAGCAAAACGCGGCAAATATTATGCCGTTCTGAATTTCGTAGACAACACTGGAAAGCGTAAGCAGAAGTGGGTTTACACAGGTTATGAAGTAAAGAATAATCTGCGTAAAGCTGAGGCGGCTATGCGGTCAATAATTAGCGAGTATGAAAGTACTCAGCTGATTTATGAACCCAATATACTTATCTCGGACTACTTAGACCAGTGGCTCACGGAGACGAAACCCTTCATAGACACTGTAACGTGGGACGGTTATAAGGTTATAGTCGATTCTCATGTTCAACCGTATTTTGAGGAACACAAAATAAAATTAGTGGATGCCAACCTTGACAATATACAGCAATATTTTGACTATAAGGCGACCCACGGCAGAAAAGATGGGAATGGCGGTCTATCACCTAAAACCCTTCGTCTGCACAAGAATGTTCTTCAGCTTGCCTTTAAGGAGGCTATGCGGCATAAGCTCATAAGGTCTAATCCCTGTGAACTCGTGAGACTCCCAAAACTTGAGAGACGGGAGTATGAGTGGTATAACGCCAGTGAAATTAACACTCTGCTTGAGACCATAAAGGACGAACCTTTGCATCCGCTCATCCAAACTACAGTCATGTATGGACTGCGGCGCAGTGAGGTTTTGGGTCTACAGTGGCAAAGCATTGATTTTGACACAAATACTATCCTCATACGCCACACGGTCTCTATGTCAACCAAGGTTGTCGAGAAAGACAAAACCAAAAACAAATCAAGTTATCGGTCGTTTCCGCTGTTTCCTGAAATTAGAGAGCTACTGCTTCAGCTCAAAGAAGAGGAACAGAAGAACAGAGAGTTCTTTGGAGACGCCTATGTGGAGAATGATTATATCTTCAAATGGGCGAATGGCGCAATGTATGACCCGTCATATATATCGCACAAATTCGGAGATCTATTGAGAAAATATAATCTCCCGCATATAAGATTCCACGATCTGAGACATAGTTGTGCGAGCCTTCTTCTCGCCAAAGGTTGTTCGCTCAAGGACGTCCAAGATTGGATGGGTCACGCCGATATAAAGATGACTTGTAATATATATGGACACCTTGATTTGTCGAGGAAAAAGATGACCTCTGAAATTATTCGCGAAACTTTAGCTCAGGCGTGTTAGACAGATGTTAGACACACTGAAATTTCAAACTGTTTTAAAAAAAGAAAAAGCCCTGAACCCGTTGAGGCTCAAGGCTTCTGAGATG
>ERZ773178.470-NODE-470-length-49729-cov-19.036740_pt1 | contig 49729 bp, 43 predicted proteins | sample MGYA00580533_ERZ773178 | MGnify/ENA primary metagenome ERZ773178 (study PRJEB29015, sample SAMEA2737859) | human gut metagenome | biome: human gut; feature: human-associated habitat; material: faeces | place: China | collected 2012 ...
ATGTGCTCAATATGTTAAGCGTGTTACAGATTTCTTAGAAGAAAATAATTTTTAGTATTTTGAATTGTAGGTAGAATTGATTTTCTGCCTTCTTTTTATATGGGCATATCTATTGATGCTTTATTGAGATAGGTCCATAATGTGGTTGCTTTGGGGCACTAATAATGAAACGTTATATAAATTATTCAATTGTATATGCCGTATTGGCTATGATAGGTGGAGTATTTTATCGAGAATTTACAAAGATGAATGACTTTACTGGTTGGACGACTTTGTCTGTTGTTCATACACATTATTTTATCTTGGGTATGATGTTCTTTTTAATTCTTGGATTGGTTTCAATGAATATTAATTTAAAAATAAATCAAGCAGTGTTGTTTTATAATATAGGACTTAATCTAACGGCTATTATGTTGGTAGTTCGTGGTATTGTTCAAGTTTTAGATTTAAATGTTGTATCGGCCGCTGTTTCTGGTATTGTGGGTATTGGTCATATCATTTTGGATATTTCATTAGTTGTGATTTTATTGGATATTAAAAAGGCTTGTATTAAATAAGTGTTTAGGTGTATTTTCAATTCATCTTTTTTTGACATTATCACATAATTTTAATGTTACCTTTATTTAAAGTTGTTATCATAATTCATGTGTTTAGTTTTCTCAACTTTTTTTGTTTCAATCGCCCGATTATGGTATACTCTTAAAGTAAGGCAGGAGTGTATCTTTTTTGCCTTATGAGTTAGTTGTATTGAGATTTAGTATATTATGTACTGGATTTATTTTATGATTTTTAACTGGGCATGAATAAATAGTCTTTTGGATTATAGCGTGTTTTATAGAATAGAGGTAATTTGTATGAATTACATAATTTTTGGAGGTTCAGGTTTTATTGGAACTCATTTAATACATTTATTAAAAAATGAATGTGTTAAGGATAATGATAAAATCTATGACTTAGATATAGTAATGCCTGGAGAAGAAGGGGTAGTTCCAGGCGTTGTTGAAAAAAATGAGGGTGTTGAATATATTCGTTTGGATGTAAGAAAACCTTTTGACTTTGATTTTATCCCTACAAATGATGATGTAATTTTTAACTTGGCGGCTGTGCATCGTACACCAGGTCATCCAGATGAAGCGTATTTTGAAACGAATATTCGTGGTGCTGAAAATGTATGTGCGTTTGCAGAAAAATACAATATTCGAAAAATATTATTTACAAGTAGTATCGCACCTTATGGGGCAAGTGAGGAAAAGAAGGATGAGAATTCTTTGCCAATGCCCAACACTCCGTATGGTATTAGTAAATTAGTGGCTGAAAAGATCCATGAAGTATGGCAAGCTAAGGACAAGAGTCGTGAATTAACGATTGTTCGTCCGGGTATTGTCTATGGTAAAGGGGAACATGGAAATATGACTCGTTTATATTGGGGTCAAAAGAAGCGTTATTTCTTCTATACAGGAAGAAAGGATACAATTAAATCAAGTATTTATGTAAAAGATTTAGTTCATTTCTTTAAGTATAGAATGATAGATAATGATTTTGCAGGTGTTGATATATTTAACTGTACGTATGAGCCTGCGTTTACAATTCAAGAAACTTGTGAAACAATGCAGAAGGCGACTGGGATGCATCATAATGTTCCTTTAGTGCCTGCAGGATTACTCATGTTTGTGGCTAAAATTATTGGTCCATTAGGTGGTAAAAAGGTGGGTATTCATCCGGATCGTGTTAAGAAGTTGATGGTTTCTACGAATACTTGTGGAAAAAAACTGGCAGCTTCTGGATTCAAGTTTCACTATTCGTTTGAAGAATCTTTTAGAGACTGGTTTAAAGATTGTAATGAGGAGGGGTTGAGATAATGGCAAAGAGGTTATTATTGATTGCCCCTGTCTTTTTTGGTTATTACAAGGATATTATGGAAGAAGCGAGATCATTAGGCTTTGAAGTGGATTATTTTTGTGATGCACCGAGTGATTCAAATGTTTCGAAAGCGTTTGGTAGAATTAATAAGAAGTTTATTCAACTTTCTACAAATCGTTATTTTTCGAATGAAATTAAGCCTTTAATTGAAAAAAATCAATATGATTATGTTTTATTAATTGGTGGTATGACTTTTGCGTTGACTGAAAAAATGATGGAAGAGATTCGTAAGTCACAAACGAATGCAAAGTTTATGATGTATCAGTGGGATTCAGAAAAAAATTTACCGTATTCAACAAAGATACATAAATACTTTGATGAATTGTATACATTTGACCGTATTGATTCTATTTCAATGGATAAATATAAATTTTTGCCTTTGTTTTATAATAATATTTATGAAACGATTGGAAAAACGAAGAAGAATACATATAAATATGATTGTATGTATGTAGGTACGGCACATCCTCAAAAGTATTATGATATTAATCGTATGGCTAGAGGTTTAAAAAGTGTAATGCCGAATCAATTTATTTATCACTATATGCCTTCTGTTTTGAAGTATGTGTATCAAAAAGTTAAATCCCCTTTGTTTAGAAAAGCTAAATGGAGTGAGTTTAAACATGAAAAGGTTGCTTCAAAAGAATTGATGGAGATATTTAGTGATTCAAAATGTATTTTAGATGCGCCTCAAGCAGGGCAAGTGGGACTTACGATTCGAACAATTGAGTGTTTGGGTGCAAAAAGAAAATTAGTAACAACAAATTCGGATATAAAGAATTATGATTTTTATAATGAGAATAACATTTTAATCTATAGCGAACCTATAGATTTAGATTCACCTTTCTTTAAAAATGAATATGAAGAATTGCCAGATGAGATGTATGAAAAGTATTCATTAAAGAATTGGTTGATTACTATGATTGGAAAGGAGACATAATTGGATGAAAATATTAGTTACAGGTGCCAATGGGTATATTGGTCAAGGTGTAGTTAAAGCTATTTTAGATAGTGGTAATGAAGTAATAGCTACTGATTTTTCAACACAATATGTCGATGAACGTGCAAAAAGAATAGATTGTAACGTATTTGATATAGATAATCCTTATGAATATTTTGAGAATCCAGACGTGTTATTGCATTTGGCTTGGAGAGATAGTTTTGTACATACATCACCATTCCATATTCAAGATTTGCCTAGTCACTATGCCTTTTTAAAGAAAATGGTTGATGAAGGTATTGATCGAGTTTGTGTTATGGGAAGTATGCATGAAATCGGATTTTTTGAAGGGAGTATTCATGAAGATACGCCTTGTCATCCAATGAATTTGTATGGTATTAGTAAAAATGCTTTAAGAAATTGTGTGGAACTCATGACGGCAAACACAAAGACAAAATGGCAATGGTTAAGAGGATACTATATTGTAGGTAATTCTGAATTTGGTGATTCGATTTTCTCTAAGATTACTAAGGCGGAGCATGAAGGGAAACAAGAGTTTCCATTTACTATGGGTCAAAATCAATATGATTTTATTGATTATAAAGACTTTTGTGTGCAAGTGGCTGCCGTGGTTGGTCAAGATGAAGTGAATGGAATTATCAATATAGGTTCAGGAAGACCTGAGAAATTGGCGGATCGTGTAGAGAGATTTATTAAAGAAAACAATTATCATATTCAATTAAAATATGGTGCGTTTCCGGATCGTCCTTATGATTCAAAAGCTGTTTGGGGCGATGGTTCTAAAATAGCGAAAATCATGAGGAAATAAAATGATTTCAGTATGTATGGCCACATATAATGGCGAAAAATATTTGAAAGAACAATTGAATTCCATTTTAAAACAAATCAAAAGTTCGGATGAGCTAATTATTTCCGATGATGGTTCTACGGATTCAACATGTACTATTATTAGGGAATATCAAAAAGAATATAAAAATATCAATTTATTAGATGGACCTAAGATGGGGGTTCAAAAGAATTTCGAGAATGCCTTAAGAAAATCTAAGGGAGATATTATATTCTTGTCTGATCAGGATGACATTTGGATGGACAATAAAGTGGATGTAGTATTAGATGCTTTTCAAAATCCAAATGTAGTATTGATATTACATGATGCACAGATTGTGAATCAGAATGGGCAAGCCATTGAAGATTCGTTTTTTGAGCATCGTGGATCGCAATCAGGATTATTTAAAAATCTTTGGAAGAATTCATATTTAGGATGTTGTATGGCATTTCGAAGAAGTGTTTTAGAATGTAGTTTGCCATTTCCACCAAAGATAGAAATGCATGATTGGTGGATTGGATTGATTGGTGAAATGATGGGTGAAGTAAGATTGATTGATAAGCCATTGTTGAAATACAGGAGACATGGAGAAAATGTATCTTCGTTTCAGCATCATCCATTCAAAAAAATGATTATGAATCGTTTGTATTTTATTCAACAATTAGTTAAGGTGAGAAAAAAATGTTTACAGTAGGATCTTGTACAGTTTTATATAATCCTAATGAATCTGTATTAACAAATTTAAATTCGTATTCAAATTGTGTGGATGTAAGTGTAGTTGTAGATAATTCGGATACAAAAAATGAAATATCACAATCCTTAAAGAATAATTCGAATTTTATCTATATTGATATGGATGGAAATAAAGGCATCGCAGCTGCATTAAATAAAGGGATTGAATATTTGAATTCTAAAAACATTGATTTTGCGTTAACTATGGATCAAGATAGTTTATTTCCAACAAAGTATTATCCGAATATTTTGAAATTAGTAAATAAATATAAAACGGACTATTCGGTGATTGGATTAAATTTTAATCAAGATAATAGTGGTTTGGATGAAATAATTGAAGCACCTTACTGGATTACTTCTGGAAATTTTGTGAATATTTCTGATTTTATGTCTGTTGGTGGATTTATGAATGAATTATTCATAGATTATGTTGATTTTGAATTGGGATACAAATTCAAAAAGAATGGTTTTAAAATTTGTTACTTAAAGGATTTTTCACTTAAACATACAATTGGAAATCCAATTGAGATTCATTTGTTTGGTAAAACATATCATGCGATGAATCATTCACCTATTCGTTATTATTATCGTTATCGTAATGCGTATTATTTATATCATTTTGTAAATCGACAATTCTTTAAAAAAGAATACTATAAGGAAATGATAGTGAACACATTAAAGATGTTGATTTATGAAAAGAATCAAAAAGTAAAATTTTCTATGATTCGTAAAGGCATTCAAGATGCGAAATGCAAAAAGATGGGAAAATTTTATTAATATATTTTTGTTTCAAGTAGTTGTATATGGTATACTTTTTAGCGTAGAAAATATTTCTACAAAGGGAAAGATAAATATTGGGAATAAAGTCAGTATGACTTTTATATAGAATTTTTTTAGTTTTAACTGGGGATAGTTAAAAGGCTAAATCAAACTTAAGACAAGGGAGTCAATTATGTTAGTCACAATTATTAGTGCGGTTCATTCGTTGCGTCTGGATTTTATAAAGGAATATTACACTTCTAGGGGGTATGAAGTTGAAAATATTACTTTAGAAAAAAAATCTGTGCAGTCGTGGTTTGCTCAAATCAATGTTTCTAAGAAAATTAGAAAGACTGTGAGGGATTTGAATCCAGATATTGTATATTGTGAAGCATTGTTTGACTTGCTTATAAAAGAACTTGGAGTATTAAAGAGAAAAAATAATAATATGAAATTGATTTTTGATGTATGTGAATATTCAGATTCTTTACATCAAAAGTATTTAAGTCAGGCGGATGTATTGTTTTGTAGTAATGAATTGTATAGGGGGTACATTCATGGGGCTATATTGTTATATCCAATAAATGGTCAGAATTGTATACCATCAAGTCCTGAATTAATGAAGGATGAAATATCTTTTTGTATAGTGAGAAACGATAGGGTGGATAATTACCTGATTCTTTCTTTTTTAAGAGAATGTTGTTCATTTAAACCGTGTGTGCTTCATATTATAGGAGACTGGAAGCAAAAAGATAGTTTTATCCAAGATGTTTTAAGTGTGGGGGCAAATGTTGTTGATCATAAAAAGTTAGAGACTCAAGCAAGAATGCAGGAAGTCTTTGATCAATGTCAGTATGCTTTGAATATGAAGAAATATGATGGCTTAAATAAGGAGTCTTTGGATTATATGTGTGGTCAGATTCCAATTATAAATTCTGTAAATGGGGATTTAAAGAATTTATGTGAGCTATGGGATATAGGTATGAATATTGATAATGAGAATTATAAACAGATTGCAGAAGTTGTATGTAAAGAAAATGAAGATGTACAATTGAAGCGTAGAAATCATATTCGTAACTTATACAATACGTATTTCACGAAAGAAATATTTTTTGAAACACTAGATAAATCAGGAGGAAGCTTATGAGTAGACAAGAAAAAAAGAAATCAATTGGATTTATGATATTTGCGATTCTTCTTTCTGTTATACTGGTAGTTTTTGCGGGGTTCTTGATTTATCAAATATTTAAACTACAAATTTTACCAGATAATATTTTGATTCCTGGTATTTTGGCTATCGTGTTATTTAGTGTGATATTGTTTATCTTGATTAACTTTTGTGCACATGGAATCATTTCAAAAATTATATATTCTATATTGGTTATCATAATTAGTGTTGTGTATGGTTTTGGAAACTATTATTTGTATTCTACAAATGCTACACTTGAAACAGTAACAGATCAATCAAATTTATCAAAAAATACTGTATCTGTGGTTGCGTTGAATTCAAGTAGTTTAGAAGATGTGAATAGTTTGGAAGGTTCTAAGCTTGGGGTATTAAAAACTATTGGTAAGGAAGCGACAAAGAAAAGTCTTAATGATTTAAAAAAGAACAATGTGACATATACAAAAAAGACATATGATAATATGTTAGGTATGCTTAAAGCTTTATATGATGGTGAAGTAGATGCGATCGTATTAAATGAAGCGTATCGATCTAATGTTTGTGATTTAGAGGATTATACAAACTTTAATAATGAAACTAAAGTCATTCATAAAATGGTTTATTATACAAAGGAAAATAGTTCATTACTTGCGGTTTCAGACATTACTTCTAAACCATTTAGTATTCTGATTAGCGGCAATGATTCTTTTGGTAGCTTAGATGATACTTCAAGATCGGATGTAGATATGCTTGTTACAATTAATCCGGTTACTTCTACTATCTTAATGACAAGTATTCCTAGAGATTCATATGTTGAAGAAGTGTGTGATGATTATGCATGTAACTATGGTGCGTATGATAAATTAACACATACAGGTATTTATGGTGTAGATACTACAAAGGCTACGATAGAAAATTTATTAGGCATTGATGTTAACTACGTTTTTAGAGTTAATTTTACAAGTATGATTGACATTGTAGATGCATTAGGTGGAATTGATATTGATGTTGCCGAGGGTATGGCTGTGTCAAGATTTTATACGAACAGTACTTTAGAGGGTGTTCATGAAGGTACAAATCATTTAGATGGAAAGCGTGCCTTAGCTTATTCTAGAGAAAGAAAGGCATATATTGATGGAGATGTGCAACGTGCTCGTAATCAACAGCAAGTCTTACAAGCTATGTTTAAAAAAGCAACTTCTCCAGAAATTATCACAAAATATACGAGCTTATTGAAAGCATTAACTCATGCGTTTGATACAAATATGTCAACAAAAGAAATTACTTCTTTTATTAAATATCAAATTCAGGCAAAACCAAGTTGGAAGTTTGAACAATATGTATTAAAAGGAGATAATGATTTACAAGTAAGTCCAGAGTTGGGTAGTGAAGTAAGTGTGATTCAACTTTATCCTTCATCTATTCATACAGCTGCTGAAAAAATTCAGGCTGTACTCGATGGAAAATCAAGTGAGACTGTAGAAACTGAAGAGGATATTCCTGCAGGAACATTATCTCAAGAAGAGATTGAAGCACAAATTCAACAAGGACTTTTAACAGAGATAGACGAAAATGAAGAAGGTTCTGATATTTATTATGGAACTAGTAATTAGTGTAGGGTTAATTAAATTCTTTTATAAGTGATATATTGTAATTGTAGATAAGATAAGGGGAAGCAATGCTTCCCCTATAGTATTATAGAAATACAGGTGTTAATGATATGAAAATGATTATAAAAATAGTATTATTGTATACGGTTATATTATTTTTTACAGGTTGTGAAAATAATGAAGATGCATTTGTTTATATGCTATCTAACCAATCTTATTCACAGATGATGTCCTATATTATTGAGGATAATGGAAATACAATTGTAGTAGATGGAGGGACTGCGGCTGATGAAGATAATTTAATAAACACTATCAAAGAGGTTAGCAAAGATAATAAAGTGGAAGCATGGTTTTTAACCCATTATCACAAGGATCATACAGGCGCTTTAGCTAAATATTTACAAAGCAAATCAAAAGATATAACTATTGATAAAATTTATTATAATTTTCCAAAGGAATCATGGGTGAAAAAATATGAACCGAATCGATATGAAGATGAAGTCCAAATAAATAACGGATTAAAATGTTTTAAAAATAAGGAAATAGTTTCACTAAATCAAAGAATCAATATTGGAAAAGATAAAATAGAAGTGCTCCGTACATATAATCCCAAAATTAAAAATAATGCTGGAAATAATTCTTCTAGTATTTATAAAATGACTGTTAAAAAGAATACGTTATTATTTTTAGGAGATTTAGGTATCGAAGGTGGAGAGGAGCTTTTAAGTTTAAACAAATCATCTATTAAAAATATGGATTATGTACAAATGGCTCATCATGGTCAAGCAGGTGTTAGCGAAGATGTTTATAAAATAATCAATCCAAAGTATTGTATGTGGCCAACGACAGATTGGTTGTGGAAAAATAAAGATGGAATTTATAAAACGGATGAGACAAAAAAATGGATGCAATCTTTGCATGTAGATAAAAATTATGTTGCTAATAAAGGGACAGTTCAAATTAAATTGAAGAATACAAAATAAAAGGAAAGAGGTTTTAGTATGGATTTTTTAAGGAGTTTAAAAAAGAATAAGGAATTAATCTGGTTTTTAGCTAAAGATGATATAAAAAAGCGATATGCAGGTTCATCATTAGGTGTTCTGTGGGCTTTTGCGCAACCGTGTGTAACCATTATTATTTACTGGTTTGTGTTCCAGATTGGTTTACGTTCAGTGGCACCAGGACAATATACTAATATGCCTTTTTTAGTATGGATTATGTGCGGCTTAATTCCATGGTTCTTTTTTAGTGATGGCATTAATAGTGTTACGTCAGTTTTTTTAGAATATAGTTATCTTGTAAAGAAAGTTGTTTTTGACATTAAAATTTTACCTGTAATCAAAATTATTTCAGCTACTTTTGTTCATTTGTTTTTTATTTTGTTAATATTTATAGTAATGGCTTTATTTGGATATATGCCTAATATTTGTTATATACAGGCTTTCTATTATTCTTTCTGCATGATTTGTTTAATTCTGGCCATAGGTTATTTCACTTCGAGTTTGTCAGTATTCTTTAGAGATTTACCTCAGTTGGTGCAAGTTATACTGTCAGCAGGAATGTGGCTTACACCTATTATGTGGGCATACGATATGTTACAAGGGTATTGGTTTGCATTTATTTTTAAATTAAATCCAATGTTCTATGTAGTAGAAGGATATAGAAGTGCGATATTAGGACATCAATGGTTCTTTTTAAATTGGAAATTAACCATTTATTTTTGGCTAGTCGTTATTTTACTTACTCTTCTTGGAAGAAATGTATTTAAAAAGATGAAGCCACACTTTGCTGATGTTCTTTAAAAAGGAGTAAATTATGGATACTGTTATTGAAATCAAAAATATAACAAAAATATACAATTTATATAATAAACCTAGTGATAGGTTGAAAGAAGCGCTATTTTCTCGTAAAAGTAGACATACTGAATTTGCCGCATTGAATGATGTATCTTTTGATGTATGTAAGGGCGAAATTTTAGGGATTATAGGAAAAAACGGTAGTGGTAAATCAACTATACTTAAAATTATTACCAACGTATTAACACCTACTTCTGGAGAATGTATTGTAAAAGGTAAAATTGCTGCATTATTAGAGTTAGGTGCAGGATTCAACATGGAGTATACCGGTATTGAAAATATTTATCTAAATGGTCAGATGATTGGGTTTTCGAAAGAAGAAATGGATAAAAAATTACAAGATATTATTGATTTTGCAGATATTGGTGAACACATTTTTCAACCAGTAAAAACTTATTCAAGTGGTATGTTTGCACGATTAGCCTTTTCTGTAGCTATTTCAGTAGATCCGGATATTTTGATTGTTGATGAGGCTTTATCTGTGGGTGATGTTTTTTTTCAAAACAAATGTTATAGACGTTTTGAAGAATTTAGAGACAAAGGGAAAACAATTTTATTTGTAACTCATGATATGGGAAGTGTGATTCGCTATTGTAATCGTTGTGTACTTTTAAATGCAGGTAAAAAAGTGGGGGAGGGGAAACCCCAAGAAATGGTAGATCTTTATAAGCGTATAATGGTAGGGCAATGGAATGAAAATGAAGAAAAAAATTCAACAATAGAAAATTCAATTGATTCTACTAATATTAATGTAAATAGATTGTGGAAAGAACAAATTAGTACGAACCCTGACATGGAAGTATATGGAGATGGAAGAGCTGAGATTATTGATTTTGGTATTTTTTCAGATTCTGGCAACATAGGAAATAATGTATATAAAGGTGATTATTATACTGTAAAAATGAAGGTTCGTATCAATGATGACAATTTAAATCCAATTTTTGCATTTAAATTACGAGATGTAAAAGGGACTGAATTAACGGGCACAAACACAATGTTAGAGGATATCGATACCTCCCATTGTAAAAATGGCGACATTGTAACGATTTCATTTAGACAAAAACAGTATCTGCAGCCCGGACAGTATCTAGTTTCGTTAGGATGTACAGCATTTGAAGGTGATCAATTTGTTGTTTATTCGCGTAATTATAATTGTTGTGTTTTAGGTGTAGTTGCACAAAAAGGTACGATTGGTATATTTGATAGTGAATCTGAAGTTACAGTAAATGTTGATTCAATTAAATAATGTTATAATAGATATGTAATATTGAAAAAGGTGAAGTTATGGATGTAAGTATAGTAATACCAACAAAAAATGGTGGATCATTATTTGACAAAGTTTTGACAATGATAGATAAACAAGAAACGGATTATGAATATGAAGTTATTTGCGTAGATTCAGGTTCTACTGATAATACAATTGAAATTATTAAGAAACATAATTGTATTTTAAAACAAATTGATAAAACAGAATTTGGACATGGTAAAACAAGAAATCTTGGAGCCAGTTTAGGAACAGGTGAATATATTATCTTTATTACGCAAGATGCATTACCATATGATACACATTGGATTCAAAATTTTATTGATGGTATGAAAATTGATCCAGAAATAGTAGGTGGTTTTGGCATACATTATCCTTATCCTGATTGTAATATTTTTGATAAAAGGGATTTAACGTTATTATTTAAAGGCTATGGACTTACAAATACAATTTATCAACTTGAAGATAAAGAAAGATATAAGAGTGAAGAAGGATATCGTCATCTATTATCTTTTTATTCTGATAATAACTCATGTATGAGAAGATCAATTTGGGAAAAATATCCTTATGAAGATGTAAATTTTGCAGAGGATCAAATTTGGGCAAAAAAAATGATAGAACTTGGGTATAAGAAGTTATATTGTCCATTTGCTGGAGTGTATCATTCTCATAATTATCCATTAGAAACTTATAAACAAAGATTTTATGATGAATATAAAGGTTTATATATGATTCATAAATATGTAATGGTTAAAGATATACCACATTTATTTGTTGGATATTATAGATTTGTCAAAAATGATTTAAAGTATGTGAACTCACTCAATATGAGTTCATTAGAAAAAAAGCAATGGCGAAAATATGCTATTAAAAAGGATTGGTATCGTTTTTATTCAGCATATCAAGCCGGTGTATATTACAGAAGCTCTAAAGATAAACAGGAAAAAATGGATAAAAAATTCTCACAGCAATTAAGACAGATTAATCAATAGAGGTGTATATTATGGAAGCAAAAAAAATAATTAATTCTTTACAAAAACGTGGATTGAAGGGATCAATTCAAAGATTTAGACAAGGACCTCAAAAAGTTGGATTGGTAGACTTTTGGAGTTTTATTACAGATAGAGAAGTCATAGAATTTAATTTTGAAGATTTCAAAAAACATAAAGAAGGTAATCAAATAACCTTAAACTGGATCATTCCTGAAATGGGAGAGGGTTCAGGTGGACACTTAAATATTTTTCGATTTGTATCTTATTTAGAAAGACATGGGATTCATAATCGTATGTATTTATATAGATCAACAAGATTTTTAAATGATGCATATTTAAAAGATTTTATTCGTAAATATTTTTCTATATTAGATGAAAATGTCGAATTGTACCATGATACTAAATTTATGACTTTTGCGGATGGAACTGTTGCAACAAGCTGGGATACAGCATATTGTGTTCGTAATTTTAATAATACAATTTCGAAATTTTATTTTATTCAAGATTTCGAGCCTTATTTCTATGCGCATGGCTCAGAATATGAGTTTGCTGAGCAAACATACAAATTTGGTTTTAGAGGTATTACGGCTGGTGATTGGTTGAAAGATATTTGTATTAATCAATATAATATGCAAGCAGATAGTTTTAGCTTTTCATATGATAAAGATTTGTATACACCTAAAACTAAGAAAGATAATATTAAGCGTGTTTTCTTTTATGCACGTCCAGTTACACCGCGTAGAGATTTTGAACTAGGACTTTTAGCTTTAAATGAACTTTCTAAAAGAATTCCTGATTTAGAAGTGATTTTTGCTGGATGGGATGTTTCTACTTATGAAATTCCTTTTAAACATCAAAATCTAGGAATCATGAAAATTGAGGAATTGTCAGAATTATATGGAAAATGTGATTTATGTTTAGTTATTTCAAATACAAACTTGTCTTTATTACCATTAGAAGTAATGGCTTCAGGATCAGTAGCAGTATGCTCTAAAGGCGCAAATAGCGAATGGCTAGTAAATGAAGATAATAGTATTCTTGTTTCTTATGATCCAATTGAAATTGCGGATACAATGTATACTTACATGATCGATTCTATAAAATTGGATAATATAAGAAAAAAAGGTATTGAATTTGCACAAAATACATCATGGGATGTAGAAGGTAAAAAAGTTCTCGAAGCTGTTTTGAAAGGAATTAAAGAAGATGAAAAATGTATTAATAATCGGGGGTAATGGTTTCATTGGAACGAACTTAGCCCGGTATTTAAGTAAGGATTTTAAAGTTTATTCTTTTGATATACAAAATCCGAAGGAAAAAAATCCTTATGTAACATATATTGAAGGAGACTTCTTCGATGATGAAATGCTAGAGAATGTTTTAGAGAATATAGATGTAGTAATTCATTCTCTTAGCACTGTAAATCCTGGTAATTCAAATAAGCGTTTTATGCAAGGCTATTCGAGAGATTTTGTTCAGAGCGCGTATTTATTTGACTTATGTGTCCAAAAGAATATAAAAGTAATATTCTTGTCATCTGGCGGCACAGTATATGGAATACAAGAAGAACAACCGATAAAAGAAACGGCTTTAGCAAATCCAATCAATCATTATGGCTCTGTTAAATTGTGTATTGAAACAGTTTTAAAAACATTTAATAAACAGTCTCATTCAAATATGTTAATAGCGCGTATTTCTAATCCATATGGACCTGGTCAAGATTTCAATAAAGGAGTTGGGTTTATAGATGCTGCTCTAAAGAAAACTTTAAATCACGAGCAAATTGAAATCTGGGGTGATGGGAGTGTTGTTCGTGATTATATTTACATTGAAGATGTTTGTGAAATGATTGGATCATTAATCAACTACAATGGAAAAGAAGAAGTTTTTAATTTAAGTAGTAATCAAGGTATATCTTTAAATGATGTAATTGAAAAAATGAAAAAATTTGGATTAAAACCGGATGTAGTTTATAAAGCAGCTAGAAGTGTAGATGTACCAAAAGTCATATTGGATAATCACAAAATAGCTCATATACACGAATTCAAAATTCGTTCTTTTGATGAAGGATTAAAACTATATATCGATTACTTGAGAAAATAGAAGCAATGGAGATGGTTATGGATAAAGTCAGGATGAATTATAAAAAGTTTTATAATCAAATTAAGTATAGAACTAACGTTTTTGAATGGTATCCATTCAAAATGAATTCTAGTTTATTATATATTGGCGATAGTCCTATATTAATTGATTTTTTTGAAGGCAAATTCGATTTAACTGTATCTGAAATTTCAGAAATAGATTCTATTAAAAATACTCTATTTAATTACGTGGTGATTGATGGTGTATTTGATGTATTAGACAAAAAAAAGGAATCTTTATCAAAAGTTTTATCAATGATGTATCCTATGGGAGAAATAATTATTTTAGCAAATAACAGGCTGGCTTTACGTTATTTTGCAGGTGTAAAAGAATTTGAATCTGATGATTTTTTTGGACATTTAAAAAGAACAAATTTACTATATTCAAAACATCAATGGGAAAGTTTGTTTAAAGATTTATCTTTAAACTATAAATTTTATTACCCGTATCCAGATTATCTTTTGACAACACAAGTTTTAAGTGATGCATGGCTTACTTCCAATATAAATTTACAATTTGAGGATTATCATAGTTTTAGATATGAGCTTTTTAATGAGAATGAGGCTTTGCAATCACTAATTGATTCTGGTGATTTTTCTGTGTTTAGTAATTCATTTATGATTGTTATATCAAATAAACAAAGTGATATCGTTTATTCTAAAATATCTACCGAAAGAAAAGATGAATTTAAAATATGTACAAATATTGTTAAAAAAATTGAAGGATATATTGTAGAAAAGGTAGCTTTGACTGAAAAAGGAATACAACATTTCAATGAGATTAATGAGTTTTATAAGAATAGTCAGAAACAAAATGAGAAATGGTTCAAATATTGTCCAGTTAGACGAATAGATAATAAACTTATTTTTGATTTTATAGATGGACAAAATTTAGAATCTTTAGTTGATTTATATGTAAAAAATAATGATTTTGATAAAGTATTTAAAACTATGGATTTATTATATGAAATAATTTCAGATGGAATTATAGAAAGTTTTAATGTAAATGAAGAGTTTTTAAATGTATTTGGAAATCATGATTTTGAGCTACTTTCAAATGAAAAATCTATACGTTTTTGTGATATAGATATTATTTTAGAAAATGTAGTTTTGACGAAAAATAAAAAATTTTATATCCTTGATTATGAATGGGTATTTGATTGTACTGTACCAATATCTTTTATTTTGTATAGGGCTATTTTACATAGTATAGCTATTTCTAAGTTACCTAGTGAACAGATTGATAAATTATATAAGAGGTATGGAATATCCACGGAATTAAGAGGATTATATCTATCAATGGAAGAGCATTTTCAAAATTATGTTTCTGACAAAAAAATATCTGACTATTATACACAATTGAATTCACAAGTTATTGAATTGAGTAAAGAACAAAATCGAGAATTTTTAGATATATTTGTTAAACAGAATATTAACATAGAAAAAAATACTTTATTTAATTCAAAACAAATTCACTTTGAACAGGAAGTTAACGATTGTGACATTATCATTCAATTGGGTAAAAAGGCAATATTTAAAATAAATGATATAAAGATTAATGATAATTTAATATCGAATTTTCAAACAAATGCTTCTTTTGTTATAAACAATGATTATTATTTTTTAGAGATTCCTCAGATTCAAATTTCAAATAGAGAAAAAGGATTACTTAAAATGAATTTTTATCTTTTCTATTATGGTGAAGATTGCATCAATGATATTATCAATTTAATTGAGATGAATCATAATCTTAATAAAGAATTATATGAATTAAAAAAATCAAAAATATATAGATTAACAAAAAATAAATTTTGATAATTTTAACATTTATCATATAATACTAAGGAAAATAGGAGTGGTAAGATGTTAAAAACACTAGTAGTGATTCCAGCTTATAATGAAGCTTTAAATATTAAAAAAACAGTCATTGATTTAAAAAATAATGCACCGGATGTTGATTATGTCGTAGTAAATGACGGATCAAAAGATAATACTTTAGAGGTTTTGGAACAAAATAATTTCAATTATATTGATAGCATATGTAATTTAGGCTTGTTTGGAGCTGTGCAAACAGGATTTAAATTAGCAATGAAAGAAAAATATGATGTTGTTATTCAATTTGATGGTGATGGACAACATTCAGCTAAATATATTGATCTTTTAGTTAAAGAAATTGAAAATGGAAATAGTATTGTTATTGGTTCGCGCTTTGTTGATGAAAAAAAGCCATTTACAGCAAGAATGATTGGAAGCCGTTTGATTGCTGGGGCTATTAAACTAATTACAGGAAAAACTATTAAAGATCCAACAAGTGGTTTTAGAGCATATGATAAGGCATGTATAAGGGATTATGCCACAGAAATGAATAATCCTCCAGAACCAGATACTTTAGTTTATATGCTTAGAAAAAATCGAAAAATAAAAGAGGTTCAAGTACAAATGAGCGAACGAGAATTTGGTGAATCTTACTTAGACTTGGTAAATACAATCAAATATATGAGTCGCATGATGGTTTCGATATTTTTAATACAACCATTTAGAAAGGTTTAATAGTATGGGATTACAATATTTTTTTATAGTTGCAAGTATAATTACATTTGTTTTTGTTATAAAAAAAATACAAAAGCACGGATTAGATATAGCTGATGCTATTACTTGGATTTTATGGGCACTTTTGTTACTGGTTATTAGTATATTTCCACAGATACCTACATGGATATCAAATACATTGGGGTTTATGTCACCAAGCAATTTTATTTTTTGTCTATTTATTTTCTTCTTGTATATAATGTTATTTAATCAGAATGCTCAGATTTCGAAATTAAAGGAAAAACAAAAAGACTTAATTCAAAAACTTAGTATTGAGAAATATGAATCTAAGAAAGGGGAATAATTGTGAGAGATTATATCATTGGTTTTATTTTTGTAATTGCTCTTTCACTGTTATTTTATTCAATCGGAGCCGTATCAACTAATAAAAATAAATCAGATGGCTATAAATTGATGGTTGGATATTTAATTTATAGCTTTTTTATTGGTGCGTTCGGTATGATAGTCCAATTGTTTAATATACCATGGAAAATCTATTTATATATTGTTATTCTGACTTTAATTGGAACTACTTTATATGTTGTGTATCAAATTAAATTTAGGAAAAAAAAGATATTTGATAATGGGATAAAAGAATATTTCAAAAATAATTATTTTTTATTTGTTGTGACGATACTATTGATGATTGTTTTTTTATTTAGTTATAACGCTTTATGGTTCAATAACCACTTAGATGATGGTTATTATTTAACTAAAATTGCTGACTTACCATATGTAAGTAACCCATATACTTTTAATTACTCAACAGGTTTTCCAGGTCAATTTACATTTGAAAGAATTATTAATACACATGAATTAGAATTATCTACATATGTTTATTTCTTAAATATTTCTCCTAGTCTATTTACACGTTTTTTTATGACAGGTTTACACTATTTTGTTTTCGTAAATAGTGTAAGTGCATTTGCTTATGCAGTTCTAAAAAAGATAAATTCAGAATTCAATTATTATTTTGTCCAATTTATTCCATTGATTTTAATTATATTTTCTTTTAATGAAAATTTTATTAGGTTTTATGGTTTAGGATATTATTTTGACTCAAATCAATTCATTAATGCAGCTTATTATGGATCTACTATGGTAAGAACAATGTCATTTATATTTTTGATTACTCCATTTTTATCACAAGATAAAATAGATATAAAAATGATCCTATGTGTAATGGGGATTTCTGTTGTTTTACTTTCAAAATCAACAATTGCCTTACCGTTAATTTTTTTAATTGCTTTTTTCTATGTATTAACAACATTATTCTTTATTAGTAAGAAATATTTTATTCCTGTTATTGGTTTTATTTTATTTTTGGTGGCTACAATTTTTATTAGTAAAACATTACATGTTATGCCTACAGAAGACTATCTGTTGAATAATATTTTAAAAGTTAATATGAAATCCATTCAATTAATTATTAGTTATATTATAATTTTATTAAGTTATTTGTTGAGAAATAAATATGTTAATCGAATTAGCACGATTCTAATTATGCTATTGGTATTTACACAAGTACCTATTTTATCTGGATTATACTCAGCTTTATCTATTTATACATTTGTTGCTGGTAGAGGATTAACGTTGATCAACTATACTTGTTTAATTTATAGCTTTACTGTTCTGTGCTACTTTATTAGTAAATTAAACTTTCAAAAGACTATATTTTATGTTCTTTGTGGATGTTTATTTATAACTAGTGCTTTTAGTTATCATTTGGCAGGTGGTTCATTGTTTTATGATGAAAATAAACTTTCACCAAGTAGTTTATTACATGCATTAAATGCTATAAGACACAATCCCCAATTTTTTCCTGAAACGACAATTGAATTGGGAAACACATTAGAAGAATATGTAGAAAGTAACAATAAGGAATTGAATGTGATTATGACTCGTTTGGTTGCTTGTGATGGAGCAGATCATTCGTTACCAATTATTGTGCGAACATTTTGTCCTTCTGAAAAGATTCATGTTATTTCATCTATTTATAGATATGGTAATCCAATGTCTACGCAGTTTAAAGATTTTACAGAACAAGATCAAGAAGTGTTTGAAAATTATACAGTAAATCCATCAAGAGATAATTTTTCTAAGCTTGAGGTTATGGTTAATAAATATGATATTAATTGTTTGATTATGCCAAATGATAAGTACAATGATGATGTTATGAGTCTAGGATATACACTTGTTAAAACAATTTCTAATAGTTATGCTGGTATAACACATTATATTTATGTAAGATAGAATTATGAACTACTATAAAACAGGACAGTTCGCAAAACTAGCGAATGTGAGTGAAAGGACAATTCGATATTATGACAAAATAGGGTTATTAAAACCCTCTTTTGTTATGGAAAATGGGTATCGGCAATATAGTGATTTAGATTTATTAAAGTTACAGAAGATTTTATCTTTAAAACACTTGGGGTTTAGTATTGAAGAAATCTTTCCTATGGTTATGGATAATACGAATTTAAAGGAGAGTTTTGAGTTACAGATTGATTTGATTGAAGATAAAATTAGTCATTTACAGTCTTTAAAGGATGCTTTAAAAAGAGCAAGTCAAACGCCGGATTTAAGTTGGAATATGATTCTATCCTTAGTTCAATTATCGAATGAGGAAACGAATATTATTGAACAATATAAGAATGCGAAGAACTTAAATGATCGTATATCACTACATGAGAAGTATTCTACAAATAAGCAGGGTTGGTTTAATTGGTTATTCTATCAAATCGATTTTAGTAGAGTCAATCGATTATTAGAACTTGGTTGTGGGAATGGTAAATTGTGGCAAGAAAATAGAATTGATTTAAGAAATCGAGAAATCTTCTTATCGGATATTAGTGAAGGTATGGTTGAAGAGGTCAGAAATAAATTGGGTTCTGATTTTAACTGTATTGTAGCGGATGCTGAAAAGATTCCGTTCAAAGACTCTTATTTTGATACAATTATAGCCAATCATGTATTATTTTATTTAAATGATTTAAATCTCGGATTAAAAGAAATAAGTAGAGTATTAAAACCAAATGGAATTCTATACTGTAGTACATATGGTAAGAGCCATATGAAAGAAATCACAGAAATCGTACAGAACTTTGATTCTAGAATTAATCTATCAAACCATAGTTTGTATAATATTTTTGGATTAGAGAATGGTGAAGATATATTAAGTAAGTATTTCTCAAATATTCAACGAATGGATTATCAAGATTCATTAGAAATAACCGAGTCAAAACCATTGATTGATTATATTATGTCTTGTCATGGCAATCAAAATGAAATCTTGGGCCCTAGACTAAATGAGTTCAAAGAATATATTGAAGAATTGTTGAAGAATAATGGTAAAATAGTTGTAACAAAACAAGCTGGATTATTTGTTTGTAAAAACTAGGTGGTGTATTATGTCAGATTTAATAAATAAATCAATGGATGTATTAAAAAGAGAAGGTGTTTCTAGTTTGGTGAAACATGCTTCACATTATATAAATAAAAAACGTGAATCTAAACCTAAAAGTGATGCTTTTAAAGATGTATTGTTTATTAATGGTTGTCCTAGAGACTTGTTGCCTCATCCGCCTCGTTATAGAGTTACACATCAAATGGAGCAATTAAAGATAAATGGATATACATGTGATGAAGTATTTTTTGAAAATGTCGATTTAAAACAAGTACGAATGTATTCTTGTTTTGTGATATTTAGAGCACCATATACAGAAAAATTAAATGAATTTGTTCAATTAGCAAGATCATGGAATAAACCGGTATTGTATGATATTGATGATTTAGTAATTGATACAAAATATACAAATGAGAATAAGTATGTTCAAAGTATGGACGCAAAAACAAAGTTACGTTATGACAATGATGTTTTTCGTTATCAACAACTTTTAAAAATCTGCGATGGGTGTATGACTACAACGGCTGCATTAAAAAAGGAACTTGAAAAATACAATCCAAACGTTTGGATCAATCGTAATACGGCTTCTATAGAAATGGTAACTTTATCTCAAACTATAAAAAAAGAAGACAAAACAACAATTGATATTGGATATTTTAGTGGCAGTATTACACATAACGAAGATTTTGAAATGATTCAACCGGTTATAAAGGATGTTTTAATTAAATATGATCATGTTTATTTACATTTAGTAGGTGAAATTGATTTACCAAAAGAATTAAATGAATGCAAAAATAAAATTATTGTTCATCCTTTTATGGATTATAAGAAGCTTCCTGAATTAATTTCTAAGATGGATATTAATCTAGCTCCACTTACAGAATCTATTTTTAATGAAGCTAAATCAGAAAATAAATGGGTTGAAGCATCTTTAGTAAAAACTTGCACAATTGCATCAGATTTTGGAGCATTTAAGGAAATGATTCAAAATAATGAAACAGGCATATTATGTTCTAACTTAGATGAATGGAAGAATAGCTTAGAGAAATTAATTCAAAATAAAGAATTAAGAAACAGAATTGCTTCAAACGCATATGAATACTGTCTAAAAAACTGTACAACAATGTATACTGGTTATAATCTTGTAAGTATTCTAAAAAAAGTTCGTAAAAAATTAATTTGTATAGGATTTGCGAAATTAGAAATGTCAGGTGGCGCTATGGTAGCTTTACGACATGCAACAATTTTACAAGATGCTGGCTATCAAGTAAACTTATTGTCATATTATGACACATGTACAGATTTTTCTTTCATGCAGCATTCATTTCCCGTGTTGCCATATAAAAATGATAAATTAGATGCACATATAGACTGTGGTGTCGCAACAATGTGGTCAACGGTTAAGATGTTGGATGATATACGTTGTATAGAGAATAAAAAATATTTAGTTCAAGGCTTTGAAACGGATTTTTATGATTTTACGGATCCAAGGAAAATTGAGGCAAGTCAAAGTTATTCATTTCCTTTTGAAATTATTACGGTTTCAAAATGGTGCCAAGAATGGCTTAAATTGATGTATCATCGTGAATCCACATGGATCTATAATGGAATTGATATATACCAATATGAACAGCATAAAAGGATTTTAAATGGTAAAATTCGTATTTTAATTGAAGGAGATTGTTCTGTTAAAAACAAGAACATTGATGAAGCTTTTAAAATTACGAATGCATTAGATTCTTCAAAATATGAAGTCTGGTATATGTCGTATAATGCGAAGCCTAAAGATGGGTATAGAATTGATAAATTTTTACATAAGGTTCCTTATGAAGAAGTACAAAAGGTATATCAAGATTGTGATATTTTGTTGAAGACCTCAATATTAGAAAGTTTTAGTTATCCACCTTTGGAAATGATGGCTACAGGTGGCTATGTAGTAGCACTATTAAATGATGGAAACAAGGAATATTTAGAAGATGGAAAGAATTGTTTAATTTATCCAAATGGAGACGTTGAACAAGCTGTCCAATGTATTGAAAGAATCATTTATGATTCAAATTTACAGAATGTATTATATACCAATGGAGTAAAAACAGCTCAATCAAGAGATTGGGAAACAATTAAAGATTCAATTATTTATACATATTGCTCTTGACCCTAACGTTACGTTAGGGTTTATTTTATATGTATGATATAATTGATTTAATTATGGAGGATCTATTATGAAAGGTATTATTTTAGCTGGTGGTAGTGGTACTCGTTTGTATCCTTTGACTAAGGTGACTAGTAAACAATTACTTCCTATTTATGACAAGCCAATGATTTATTATCCTATGTCGATTTTAATGCAGGCTGGGATTCGTGAGATTTTAATTATTTCAACTCCGGATGATACACCTCGTTTTAAAGAGTTATTGGGGGATGGTCATCAGTTTGGTATTGAGCTTTCTTATAAGGTTCAGCCAAGTCCAGATGGACTTGCTCAAGCGTTTATCTTGGGTGAAGAGTTTATTGGTAATGATAGTTGTGCGATGATTTTGGGTGATAATATTTTCCATGGTCATGGTTTGACGAAACGTCTTCGTGCGGCTGCTGAAAATGAAGTTGGGGCTACCGTATTTGGTTATTATGTAGAGGATCCTGAACGTTTTGGTGTTGTAGAATTTGATTCTGAGGGTAAGGCGATTAGTTTAGAGGAAAAACCTGCTTGTCCTAAGTCAAATTATGCGGTAACAGGATTGTATTTCTATGATAATAAAGTGGTTGAGTATGCGAAGAATTTGAAACCGAGTCCTCGTGGGGAATTGGAAATCACAGATTTGAACCGTATTTATTTAGAGAATGGTGAATTGAATGTTACTTTACTTGGTGATGGATTTACTTGGTTGGATACGGGTACGCATGAGTCTTTAGTGGATGCAACGAATTTTGTGAAGACAATTGAGGAGCACCAGCATCGTAAGATTGCGTGTCTTGAAGAGATTGCGTATGACAATGGTTGGATTGGTGATGAAGAATTGGCATCTACTTATGAAATTTATAAGAAGAATCAGTATGGTGCTTATTTGAAGAAAATCATGGATCGTAAGTATATTAAGTAATTGGGGGTATAGTGATGAAGGTAACAGAAACAAAGATTCCTGGAGTATTGATTATTGATACGGATGTATTTGGTGATCATAGAGGGTATTTTACGGAGACATATTCGAAGCCTAAATATGAGAAGATGGGTATTACAGTCGACTTTGTACAGGACAATATGTCTTTTAGTGCACAGAAGGGTACGCTTCGTGGTTTGCACTGGCAAAATCCGCCTTATGCACAGAGTAAATTGGTTTCTTGTACGAAGGGTACAGTGATTGATGTGGCTGTGGATATTCGTAAGGGAAGTCCTACATTTGGTCAATGGGTAAGTGTGGAATTGAGTGAAGAGAATCATAGACAGTTCTTTATTCCTCAGGGATTTGCGCATGGATTCTTAACTTTAACAGATAATGTTGAGTTTAGATATAAAGTCGATAATGTATACAACAAGGAATCTGAGGGTGGTATGCGTTATGATGATCCGACTTGTAATGTGGATTGGGGTTCATTATTAAATGGTATTGAGCCTGTATTGAGTGAAAAAGATCAGATTGGTCCTACTTTAGAAGAATCAAATAATCAATTTGTATATGAAGGAGAATAAAAGAATGAAAATTTTAGTAACGGGTGGTGCTGGTTTCATTGGTGGAAACTTTGTACATTATATGGTAAATAAATATCCAGAGGATATGATTGTGAACTTGGATAAATTGACGTATGCAGGTAACTTAGAGACTTGTAAGCCTGTAGAAGATAAACCTAACTATAAATTTATCAAGGGTGATATTGCAGATCGTGAATTTATCATGGATTTGTTTGAAAAAGAAAAATTTGATGTCGTAGTTAACTTTGCGGCTGAAAGTCATGTGGATCGTAGTATTGAAGACCCAGAAATCTTTGTTAAGACGAATGTTATGGGTACAACAACATTATTAGATGCTTGTGTTAAGTATGGTATTCAAAGATATCACCAAGTATCAACGGATGAAGTATATGGTGACTTACCATTAGACCGTCCTGACTTGTTCTTTACTGAAAACACTCCACTTCACACTTCAAGTCCTTATTCAAGTGCGAAGGCAAGTGCTGACTTATTTGTTCTTGCATACCACAGAACGTATGGTTTGCCAGTAACAATTAGTCGTTGTTCAAATAACTATGGTCCTTATCATTTCCCAGAAAAATTAATTCCATTAATTATTTCTCGTGCATTAAATGATGAAACAATTCCAGTATATGGAACAGGTGAAAATGTACGTGACTGGTTACATGTATATGATCACTGTGTAGCTATTGATTTAATTGTTCGTAAGGGACGTGTTGGTGAAGTTTATAATGTTGGTGGTCACAACGAAAGAACAAACTTAGAAGTTGTGAAGACTGTATTACATGCATTAAATAAACCTGAAAGCTTAATTACGTATGTTACAGATAGAAAAGGTCATGACATGCGTTATGCGATTGATCCTACGAAGTTGGAAACAGAACTTGGATGGAAACCAAAATATACATTTGATACAGGTATTCCAATGACAATCCAATGGTATTTAGACAATAAAGAATGGTGGGAAAACATCATTAGTGGTGAATACCAAAACTATTTTGAAAAGATGTATGTAGAAAAAGGAAGAGCTAAGGAATAATCTTTAGCTTTTCTTCTTAAACGAAAGGAAGAATTCTATGAAGATTTTTGTGACAGGTGTGGCTGGACAATTAGGTCATGATGTAATGAATGAATTGGCTTCTAGAGGATATGTTGGTGTAGGTACAGACTTAGCTAACAGTTATAGTGGTATTCAGGATGGTTCTTATGTAACTACAGCTGAATATGTATCTTTGGATATCACAAACAAAGAAGCTGTAATGAATACAATTAAAGCAGTAAATCCAGATGTAGTTGTACACTGTGCAGCATGGACTGCAGTAGACTTGGCGGAAGATGAAGATAAACAGGCTAAGGTTAAAGCTATCAATGTGGATGGAACGCAGAATATTGCGGATGCTTGTAAAGAAGTAGATGCGAAAATGGTCTATATTTCTACAGACTATGTATTTGATGGACAAGGAACTAAGCCTTGGCAACCAGATTGTAAAGATTATAAGCCATTGAATGTATATGGGCAGACTAAACTTGGTGGAGAACTAGCTGTTTCAAATACTTTATCTAAGTATTTCATTGTACGTATTGCGTGGGTATTTGGAAAGAATGGAAATAACTTCATTAAGACCATGTTAAATGTAGGAAAGAAATTTGATACATTACGGGTTGTAAATGATCAAATTGGTACGCCAACCTATACATTTGACTTAGCCAGATTATTAGTCGACATGATTGAAACCGATAAATATGGTTATTATCATGCGACTAATGAAGGTGGATATATCAGCTGGTATGATTTTGCGCGTGAAATCTTTAAACAAGCTGGATATACTACTAAAGTAAATCCTGTAACAACAGAAGAATATGGTTTATCAAAGGCGGCTCGACCATTTAATTCTCGTTTAGATAAATCTAAACTCGTAGAAAATGGTTTTAAACCACTTCCTACTTGGCAGGATGCATTGGCTAGATATTTAAAGGAAATTGAATTCTAAATTATAGGGTGATCAATAGGGTCACTCTTTTTTCAATTCTAGAATTTTTGGTGTATTTATGGTATCTTATACATGTTTGTATATTATAAGGAGCTGATTAGATGGCATTACATACATTTGTTGTATTAGCATATAAAGAATCAAAGTATTTAGAAACATGTATAAAAAGTGTGTTAAACCAAAAATATAGAAGTGATGTTGTGATTGCAACGTCAACTCCTAATGATTACATAAATAGTTTAGCTAACAAATACAATCTTGAAGTCATTGTAAATAGAAGTGAAAAGCATGGTATTGGCTATGACTTTGATTTTGCAAGAACATGTGTTAAAACAGATTTAGTAACGATTGCACATCAAGATGATGTGTATGAACAGAACTATTCTTACGATGTTGTTGAAGAATATAAGAAGAATCCGGATGCAGTGATTTTATTTACAGATTATTTTGAATTAAGAAATAATAAGAAAGTATATAAAAATACAAATCTAAGAATTAAAAAACTTTTATTAACTCCAATGAAATTGCATAATTTAACGAATAAGAAATTGTTTAAGAGAAGTATATTGTCTTTTGGAAATTCAATTTGTTGTCCGGCTGTTACGTTTTGTAATAAAAACATAAAGTTAAAAGAAGTGTTCGCTTCTGATTTAAAATGTAATGTTGATTGGTTGGCATGGGAAAGAGTCACAAAAGAAAAGGGTAGATTTGTATTTGTGAATAAACCATTAATGGGCCATAGAATACATGAAGGTTCGACGACAACTTCAATTATTGAAGGAAATATTCGAACAAAAGAAGATTTATTTATGTTTAAGAAATTCTGGCCAGAATGTATAGCAAAATCATTAACAAAGCTTTATGCAAATTCTGAGAAGAGTAATGAGGTATAGAATGAATGGTAATTTAAAGAAGAATTTTATTTGGAATATGATAGGGATGACATTAAATTCATTCAATTCACTATTCTTTATGATTATAGTCACAAGATTAAATAACTTAAAAATATCAGGAATATTCACATTGGCATTTTCAGTTGCCTGTTTAATGTTTTATTTTGGGACTTATTCAGGAAGAGTGTTCCAGGTTACGGATGTTAATAAAGAAATAACAGATTCTGATTATGTCGTGCATAGAATTATCACATGTTCAATTATGATGATTGTATCCTTCATATATTGTGTTACGATGCATTATAATCAATATAAATTTGCGGTTGTAATGTTACTTTGTATGTTAAAGGCTATGGAAGCTTTTGCGGATGTTTTCTATGGTATTTTGCATAAAAATGACTTTCTTTATAAAGCTGGTTTTTCTTTAACTATTAAGTCAATAATTTCAATTATTGTATTCCTAGTGATTGATTTGTTTACAAGAAATATTATTGTTACTTTACTAACGGTTATTTTGGTGTGGGTATTGATATTAATATTCTATGATATACCTAGTGCAAATAAAGTTTCTAAAATTTCTTTGAAATTGAATAATTCTCATTTGACATTGTTGTTTAAAACGGGATTTTTTATATTTTTAATTAATTTTTTCTCAGTATATATTGTGAATGCACCAAAATATGCTTTAGACGGAAGAGTTGCCGATTCATTACAAGCTATATTTGGAATTATATTGATGCCAGCAACACTAGTAAGTTTAGCTATTCAATATTTTATTCAACCTTATTTACAAAATCTTACAGCTTTATATAATGACTCAAATAAGAAGGGGTTTAATCAATTGATTTTTAAATTGTTATTATTAACGATTGGATTAGGTATTGTCTGTGTGGTTGGAGCTTATCTTTTAGGTATACCGGTATTGTCACTTGTTTATGGAGTGGATTTAACTTTATACAAGAAAGATTTAATTATAATCATTATTGGTGCTATTTTTTATTCTATGAGTATTGTTTTTTCAGCAGGTTTAACAACTGTTAGATATACATTTGTTCAGTTCATTACATATTTGATTACATCTGTTATGGGACTTATGTTAGCTGGACAACTTATTCAAAGTTTTGATGTTCATGGAGCAACATATTTATATTTTATTTTGATGCTTTCACAATTTATTTTGTATGTACTATTCTATATTGGATTACAAAATAAGTTGTTTGATAAAAGAGTTGGGTGATAAGAATGGTAGGTTGTGTTGTATTAAATTATAATGATTCAAAAACAACAAAAGAATTAATAAATAGAATAGGGAAAATGCCTTCAATTGATGTAATTGTTATTGTGGATAATAATTCTACAGATGATTCATTTTCTGTTCTGAAGCAATATGCTTCAGAAAAAATATATGTTATACAATCTGATAAAAATGGTGGTTATGGATATGGAAATAACTGTGGTATTGAATTCATAAAGAAACATTATGATTGCGACTATATTATTATTGCTAATCCAGATGTTATTTTGAAGAGAGTGTAGTTAAAAAAATGATGGATGCTTTTGATGAGGAAACAGTAATTGTTGCACCATTAACATTGGATGCAAAGGGAAATAGACAACTTCCAATCGCATGGAAGGTGCCTACGATAAAAGATTTTTACTTATTCTCTTCAATCGTTTTAAATAAATTTTTTAATTCCTTAAGTTATCCAGATGACTTTTATAAGAAGGATGTGTGTTATGTGGATTGTGTGCAGGGGTCTTTCTTCATGCTACAAAGTCGTTTGATTGATAATAGAATATATGATGAAAATATCTTTTTGTTCTTTGAAGAATCTTGTATTGGAAAGAGATTTAAGGACTTGGGGTATAAGACAAAATTATTAATGGATGTAGATTATATTCATAATCATTCAGTGAGTATTAATAAGGCTTTTAATTCGGAAGCTAAGAAGAGAAAAATGACTTTGGATAGTTTTTATACATATTTTTTAGATTTTTATAATCTCTCAAGCTTTCAGAAGTGTATGATGAAAGCTTATAAAAAAATCATTTATATAGAAAATTACATTTTGTTAAAGATTTTCTTTAATTAGTTGGAGGTGTCAACATGAATATTTTACATATATCCCCATACGTTCCAAGTGTGCATGCAAGTCACGCTGGTGGAGTATGTATGGGTAAAGAATTAGAAGCACTTAGAAAAAAACATAATGTGTTTGTATTGTCTTTTATAAATGATGAAAAAGAAGAAAAGTTAGTAGAAAAAGAATTTAAAAATGATAATAAATCATTTTTTGTATATTCAAATACGTATACCAAAGGCTTAAATGCTTTGGCGCACTTAAATAAACCTATCTTTTTTGGAATACGTAGTTCACGTAAGTTTAAAAGATTGTTATTGAACATTGTTAGAGAGAATTCAATTGATGTAATTCATGCTGAATATACAGCTATGGGGCAATTTGCATGGATCAAAAAGTATTTCCCTAATATCAGATTTAATTTAGTGGAACATGATGTGACAAAACAATCCTATGATCGATATTGTAAGGGTTCTAGAGGGATAAAGCATGTATATCAAAAATGGCAAAGTAATTTGGTAAATAAGAACGAAGAGGATTATTTGAAGAAATGTGATCAAGTTTTCACGTTAAACTATAAAGATAAAAATTTATTGTCGAAATATTATGGCATTCAAAATGTAGAAGTGATTACTCCTTATTATGGTATTGATTTTGATGCAGTTCAAAATATACATGTTGAAAAAGAAGAGAATTCTATTTGCTTTGTCGGATTGATGAGTCGAAGTGAAAATCATGAAGCTGCAATGCGTTTAATTCACATTGTCCAAGATTTACCGAATGAATTAAATGTGAAGTTAAATATCATTGGAGCGTATCCAAATGATGAATTAAAATCTTTTGAATCAAGTAGAATACATATAACAGGATTTGTAGATTCTATTGAAGAAGAAATCTTAAAAAATGAACTTGCGGTATTTCCATTAATGCATGGAGCAGGAATTAAATTTAAAATCTTGTTATCTGCTGGTTTAGGGTTACCTGTAATAACAACAGACATTGGAGCAGAAGGCATTGATGAAGAAGGTGAATATGTTTCACTTGTTAAAACGGATGATGAGTTTAAAAGTGAGATTATTAAATATATTGATAATGATGATTTAAGAAAAGAAAAAGCAAAACAAGTTAAAGATTATGTATTAGATAATTTTAATTGGGAGAAAACAGAAAATCTTTTTGATACGATTTATCGATAATATAGAGGATTTTAAAGAATAGGCTTGCGCTTATTCTTTTTATTTTGTTATACTAATCGAGGTTTTGCTTCAATAGATTAGAAAGAAGAATGGTATATGAAAAGAAGACGAATAATTTCGGTTTTAACGGTGATTCTTGTTTTTATTGGTTTATTGCTTGTAAAAGTATCTGAATGGGTACCTAATACATTTGGAAATATTCCTTTTGAACAAGTTTTATTCCATTTGATGGTTCCAATGGAAGGTACAGATACTACATTTGTAGCTAGTTTTATTGAATATTGTTTACCTCTTCCTTGTATTGTTTCTGCAATTTTGTTGCTTTGTTGCATTATAAAAGATTGGAAAGTAAGTCGAGATATTAGAGATGGAGAATTTAAACATATTCGAAATAATGTTTTAATAATAATTACTTCATTATCATGTTTGTTTGTCTATGTTTTTGGGATTAATGATGTTATTCACGCTGTTGGAATTGATGAGTATTGGAACAATGTGAAACATCCTTCTACGCTTTATGAGAATTTTTATGTAAATCCAGAAAATGTTAAGTATGCTTTTCCTGAACAAAAAAGAAATTTAGTTTATATTTTTATGGAGTCTATGGAAACAACATATGAAGATTTGGAGCATGGAGGAGCTTTTGAAGAATCGAGAATTCCTGAACTTACAGAACTTGCTGATAATAATTTAACTTTTTCGTTTGGTAATAATGATAATAATGGCTTTTTGGTACCTTCAATGTCTGGGTGGACAGTTGCTGCCATTATTGGACAGACGAGTGGTGTACCTTTGAATATTCCAATTGATGGAAATGATTATATTAGTGATAAAAGTTTTTTGCCTGGAACTTATTCTATAGGTCAAATACTTGAAAAAAATGGATATCTGAATGAATTATTAATAGGTTCAGATGCTGCTTTTGGTGGAAGAAAATATTATTTTGAACAACATGGAAATTTTAAAATTGTTGATTATAATTCTGCAATTGAAAATGGTTGGATTGATAAAGATTACCATGTTTGGTGGGGTTATGAAGATATTAAATTATTTGAATATGCAAAAAATGAATTAACAAATTTAGCAAGTAGTGGACAACCTTTTAATTTTAATATATTAACAGCTGATACACATCATATTGGAGGATATCCATGTTCTGAATGTGAAGATTTATATGGAGATAGATACTCTAATGTAATCCGTTGTTCTAGTAAACATGTTACTGAATTAGTACAATGGATACAAGAACAGCCTTGGTATGAAAATACAACAATAGTACTAGCTGGAGATCATAAGAGTATGGACCCAGATTGGTTTAAAGATATTGAAGAGTCAGGATATAATCGTAAGTGTTATTATGCCATTGTTAATTCGGCTGCTACACCACCAACACAAAATTCACGTACGATTTCAACATATGATTTATTTCCAACTACATTAGCTAGTTTAGGAGTCACATTTAATTCCAATAGACTTGGATTAGGCACAAATTTATATACAGATGAAGAAACATTAGTTGAAAAACTAGGTTTTAAAAAATTTGATAAGGAATTGACTCGTCATTCCAATTATTACGATAAATATATTTTATATGGAAAGAAGAAAGAATAATGGATAGAAAGAAAGTATTGCTGTTAATCAATCCGAATTCTGGTAAGAAAAACTCGAAGGGTCAATTGTTAGATGTGTTAAATGAATTCTCATCTCATAATTATCAAATGGAAGTATATGTATCTCAAAAACAGATGGATATATGTCACTATATTGAAGAGTATGGCGAAAAGTATGATGTTGTAGCTGTATTTGGTGGGGATGGTACATTGAATGAGGCTACAAATGGTTTGATGAAGTTAGAACATAGGCCAATCATTTCTTACTTTCCCACGGGTACAATGAACGATTTTGGAACAAACTTTGGTCTAACTAATGATATGCTGCAATGCGCAAAGATTGCTTGTAAAGAAAATGTAGAGTCTTTTGATGTGGGTAAGATGAATTCTCGTTATTTTAATTATGTGGCTGGTTTTGGAGCGTTTTGTAATGTGAGTTATGAAACAAAGCAGGAATTAAAGAAGCAATTAGGGAATATGGCTTATATTATTAAGGCTTTGCATGAAATACCTAACTTACATCCGTATCATGTAAAGATGAATATGGATGGCAAGGTATTTGAAAAAGATTTAATGTTTGGATTGATCATTAATGGGAATCGTGTTGCTGGATTTGAAATGGTTGAGCAAGATGATAATACATTTAAGGATGGTGTGTTTGATATTATCTTAGTTGAACACACGCCTAACTTACTAGAACTTTATAATTATCCTTTAGGAGTTTTACATCCAGAATTAAATATAAAGTATGTAGAAAGATATAGAGCTAAATCCATTACGATTGAATCTACTGAAAGATTAGCTTGGACTTTGGATGGTGAAGAAGGAGAATCAACATTAGTTGCTCATATAGACAATTGTCCTAGAGCTTTACAAATATATGCAAACGGAAGAGATTAGTTTCTCTTTCTTTTTGGGTTATTTTATTTTCTATTATTGAAATTGAAAGCGTATTTTATTAAAATGTATTTTGTGAAGGGGGATAGATAATGAGTAAAAGATTTAAACCGGTATTGGCATTAGTTTTAAGTTTGTTTATGTCTGTTTCTACATTATCAAATACATATACTGTTTTTGCAGAAGATGAGACAGCTGTACAAACAGATGAACAAACAAGTGAAGATACTTCAACAGAAGAAGGAACACAAGAAGAAGTGAATCAAGAAGAGGATACTACTTCTAATCCAGTTAATGAGGAGCAATTAGGAGATTCTAGTATGATGGAATATTTCTTAGTTGATAATCCAACATTGACTTCTGGTTCTGCTGAAAATTTTGTTTTATCAATGAATGATGCGAATGGATATTCAGATTTCAGTATTACTGTTCAAAAGACGGATGGAACTACTTTTGATTTAGAGGCTAGTGAGCAAGTTGATAAATTGGTTAAGTTCACAAAAGATTTTAGTGCTGCAGATAAAGGTGAATATAGTGTTACAACGCTTCATTATTCTTATAATGGTGAAAAATATTATTTGAACTTTAGTGATTTAGGTATGGATGTTAAGTTTGGTGTGGATCAAGAATATGCAGGATATGATGAAACATTGCCAGATATGACACAAGATATCGTAGAAGATGATGAGCTAAATAATGCAGTTATTCAAGTAACAAATTTGAATGATGCTTCTGAAGAAGTGGCAGATGGTATTATGGCTTCAGATCCTGAGGCAGCTATGGCTTTGATTGATGAAGATTCAGACATTGATACACAAGCTGATGAGGGTGTTACTATTTGTTTAGATCCAGGTCATGGAGGAAATGATAGTGGTGCAATTGGGGTTAATAATGTGTATGAAAAGAATTTAACATTAAAAATTGCTCAGTATTGTAAACAAGAATTGGAAAAGTATAATTGTCATGTTGTAATGACTCGTACAGGTGATACAAATCCGAGCCTTGAAGAGCGTGCAGATTATGCGAAATCGCAAGGCGCACAATATTTGATTAGTATTCATTTGAATTCATCTGCAGGTGGTGGAGCAGTTGGTGCTGAAGTGTATTATCCAAATACACATTGGCGTCCTAACATTTCTCAAAATGGAAAAAATGTAGCACAAGCTATTCAAAGCCAACTGGTATCTTTGGGACTTTATGATCGTGGTATTAAATTTAGAACAATTGATACAAATATATATCCAGATCCATTCAGATATGATGATAGTTCTGTTGCTGACTATTATGGAATTATTCGTAACGCAAAATACAATGGATTAACTGGATTGATTATTGAACATTGTTTTATTAACAATGTTTCAGATTATAACAATTATCTAAATTCAGATGCTAAGTTACAAAAATTAGGTGTGGCGGATGCGAATGGTATTGTAAGTGCCTTAGGTTTGACAAAAGCATCGGAGAATTCTGTGGTTACTTCATCTCCATCCATTTCATATCAAACACATGTACAAGATTATGGATGGCAAAGTTGGAAATTGAATGGTGAAGTGTCTGGTACTGTTGGTCAATCAAAACGATTAGAAGGTATTAATATTAAGCTTTCTAATATAAATGGAAATATTGAATACAAGACACATGTACAAGATTATGGATGGCAAGACTGGAAATCGAATGGTCAAATGTCTGGAACTACAGGTCAATCAAAACGATTAGAAGCCATTCAAATTAAATTATCTGGTGAAGCTGCAAATCAATATGATGTCTATTACCGTGTACATGCACAAGATTATGGTTGGTTAGACTGGGCTAAGAATGGTGAATCAGCTGGTACTGAAGGATATTCAAAACGATTAGAAGGCATTCAAATTGTATTGGTTAAAAAAGGGGAAAGTGCTCCTGGTTCAACAAGTAGACCGTTTATTTGTAAAATGATTAAATACCAAACTCATGTTCAAAATATAGGCTGGCAAGGTGAAAAAAGCAGATGGTGAAATGAGTGGTACTACAGGACAATCTTTACGTCTAGAAGCTATCAAAATTCAATTATCAAGTTCAATTGATGGTGGAATTGTTTATAAAACACATGTACAAGACTATGGTTGGCAAAATTTCGTAGCAAATGGTCAAGCTAGTGGTACATCTGGTCAAGCTAAACGTCTAGAAGCTATACAGATGCAGTTAACTGGAAATGCGAAGAATCAATATGATTTGTACTATCGAGTTCATGCTCAGAATTTTGGCTGGTTAGGTTGGGCAAAAAATGGTGAATCAGCTGGTACTGCAGGTTATAGTTATCGTTTAGAAGGTATTCAAATTGTATTAGTACCTAAAGGTGGAAATGCACCTGGTAGTACATCAAAACATTACTATAACAAGGGCTATGCACCTGATGATGAAAATATATATTTGCCCATAATGGGATCTACACAGACAAGTGTAGATCAAATGGTTCGTTATTATAATGCGAATACTTCTGGATATGATACATTCAAATCTAAATATGATGGCAAATACGATGGTTGTCTAGCTAAAGGTGGAGCAAGTACTATTAATCAGTTTGCTCAGATTGTTTATGAAGAAGCAATCGCAGAAGGTGTAAAGCCAGAGGTTGTATTTACGCAATGTATGAAAGAAACTGCATTCTTAAAATATGGTGGAGAAGTAAATCCAAACCAATATAATTTTGCAGGTATTGGAGCTACAGGTTCGGTTCATGGTGCAACTTTTGAAAATGTACGTATGGGTATCAGAGCTCAAGTACAACATTTAAAAGCTTATGGATCTTTGGACAAACTTATTAATCAGTGTGTTGATCCAAGATTTAATTTAGTATCTCGAGGTAGTGCTAAATATGTAGAATGGCTAGGAAAAAAGGAAAATCCAACTGGTTCTGGTTGGGCAACTTCAAAGAACTATGGCCATGATATAGTAAATATGATAAACGTTTTATTAAATAAATAAATAGATTGAGTTTAGAATTAATTCTGAACTCTTTTTTTTTATTACCGTGTCATTTTGCCTTTTGATTAAATATATGTTAAAATTTTTCCGTTAAAAAGATATTTAGAGAGTATTACAAGTATAAATAATTTATAATGCAATCCCTGATATTTCTTTTGTGTATATAGAAAGGTAATATATGGATTATTTAAAGATATATACCAATTGGGCTAATGATAATTTTTTTGATGAGGATACAAGAAAAGAATTAAAATGTATAACTTCTGAGAAGGAAATAGAAGATCGATTTTATAAAGAATTAGAATTTGGTACTGGTGGACTTCGAGGAATTATGGGCGCTGGTACAAATCGTTTAAATAGATATACAGTTGGCAAAGTAACTTTAGGTTTAGGACATTATTTATTGGATAGCTATGGTAAAGATGCATGTATTGAACGAGGAGTCGTTATTGGTTTTGATACAAGAAATAATAGTAAAGAATATGCTGAAGTTGTAGCTGATGTTTTAACGGGATTAGGGTTAAAAGTATATCTTATGAAGGATGCTAGACCAACTCCACAGTTGAGTTTTTCTGTGCCTTATTATAAAGCTTTAGCCGGAGTTGTATTGACGGCTAGTCATAATCCTAAGGAATATAATGGATATAAGGTTTATGATGAATTTGGATGTCAATTGGTCCCAAGTCAGGCTGATCGAGTTATTCAATATGTGAATGAAGTGAAGGATTATCATTCAATAGATTTTGAAGGAAATGATACATTACTTACTTTTATTGATAATACAGAGGAATTTGTTGCAGAAGTATTTAAGCAACAGCGTATTAATAATGAAATAATTAAGAATAATCTAAAGATTGTATATACTCCATTACACGGTTCTGGTAGAATACCCGTTTCTAAAATATTAGAAATGGATGGGTTCCATTGTGTTTCGCTGGTTGATGAACAGGCAAATGATGATGGTAATTTTTCTACGGTTAAATCACCGAATCCTGAAGATAAGAAAGCTTTAACTTTAGGTATTGAATTAGCTAAAGAGTTAAATGCAGATATTGTATTAGGTACAGATCCAGATTGTGATCGTGTGGGTATTGCGGTTAAAGATACGAATAATGAATATAAATTATTAACAGGAAATCAAATTGGTTCATTACTGATGGATTTTATTATTCGTCACACAGATTTAAGTGAACTAGAAAAACCTGCCATTGTTAAAACAATTGTGACTTCTGAATTAGGTGCAAAGATTGCAGAGAGAAATGATATTGAAGTTTTTTCAACATTAACTGGATTCAAATTTATTGGTGAGAAGATTACTCAGTTTGAAAAGGCAAAAGATCAAGATGATTTATCAAGAAACTTTGATTATTTGTTTGGATATGAAGAATCTTATGGATATCTTTGTGGGACTCATGCTAGGGATAAAGATGCCGTTGTTTCTAGTATGTTGATTTGTGAGATGGCTGCAGAAGCTAAAAGTCAAAATAAGACATTAATAGATAAGTTGAATGATATTTATAATGAATATGGTTATTATAAAGATGTTCTAGAAAGTTTCACATTAAAAGGAAAAGATGGTGTTGAAAAAATTAATGCCATGATGAGTACTCTAAGAAATGAATGTCCATTTACGGATGTTGAGAAGATATCTGATTTTAATAAAACAACATTTGAAGAGCATGGTTTTGGAACATATCCAATTTCAAATGTGTTGAAATATGAATTAAAAGATGGTTCTTGGGTAGCTGTTAGACCTTCGGGAACAGAACCTAAAATTAAAATTTATTATAGTATTAGAGGAAATGATGAATCGGATGCGAATATTCGATTTGAGACGGTTCAGAATTTAATTAAAACAAGAATGGGATTATAGGAAAGGGGTATATTATGCATATTATTTTACTTTCGGGAGGTAGTGGCAAACGTTTATGGCCATTATCGAATGATGTTCGTAGTAAACAATTCATAAAATTATTTAAGAATGAAAATGGTAAGTATGAATCTATGGTACAAAGAGTGTATCGTCAAATTCAAACTGTCAATTCGGATATGGAAGTGACGATTGCGACAAGTAAATCACAAGTAAGTGCGATTCGTAATCAACTCGGAAATAAGGTTTCCATTTGTCTAGAGCCTTGTAGAAGAGATACATTCCCAGCAATCGCCTTGGCGGCTGCTTATCTAAAAGATGTACAGGGATTAAGTGAAGAGGATTGTGTTGCAGTTTGTCCAGTAGATCCTTATGTAGATAACACTTATTATCAGACTGTACAGAAATTAGAGAAAATTGTAAATGAAGGACAATCAAATTTAGTTTTGATGGGAATAGAACCAACTGTTCCCAGTGAAAAGTATGGATATATTATTCCTGTGGATAAGAATGAAATCAGTAGTGTAGCTAAATTTACTGAAAAGCCAGGTACAGAAACAGCTAAAGAATATATCAAACAAGGTGCATTATGGAATGCGGGTGTATTTGCGTTTAAACTAGGATATTTATTAAATAAAGCACATGAATTAATTGATTTTGTGGATTATGCAGATTTATTTAAGAAATATGATACATTAACAAAAATTAGTTTTGACTATGCAGTCGTTGAAAAAGAACCAAATATCCAAGTGCTTAGATATGCTGGGCAATGGAAAGATGTTGGTACTTGGAATATGATGGCTGAGGTTATGGCTGATAAAACAAAAGGTGACGTAATTTTAGATGATACTTGTAAAGATACAAATGTTGTAAATGAATTAAATATTCCAATTCTTTGCATGGGATGTGAAGATATGGTTGTTGCGGCTAGTGAAGATGGTATTTTAGTTTCTACTAAAGAAAGAAGTGGCTATATGAAGCCATATGTAGAAAAAATAGACAATCCGAGTATGTTTGCAGAAAAATCTTGGGGAACCTTTACAGTAATCGATAATCAGGAAAATTCAAAAACAATTAAGATTGAAATGAAACCTAATATGGAAATGAGTTATCATTCACATTCCTATAGAAGTGAGATATGGAATATTATTTCTGGTACTGGAGTAGTTTGTATTAATGGTGAATTAAAAAATGTTAGAGCAGGTGATGTTGTACAAATACCAGTAAATACTAGACATAGTATTAAGGCAAATGAAAAGATGGAAATTATTGAGATACAATTGGGTGAATTTATTAAATCAAATGATAAATTAAAATGTAGAAAGTAACCTTTATATATTTTTAAATTTTTACTCTTTGTTACTTATACGAATAAACATTGGGTCTTCAAATCTTTTAAACGTATTATCTTATTGATGTTTTCTATCTATGCAGTAAGTGCTGTAATCTTTCTGTGTTATAAGTAGCTGGATTTTCTTTTTCATGATAAAAAAGCAACCAAATGAACACCGTTAATGCTAATTATATTAATAAGTCATCAATGTTAAGCTTAAATTAATATAATAGTCATTGTTAGTTGTTAACAAATAGTGCTATTTTGCCATATTAATAAATATATGATAAAATTTAAAGGCGTAAAAGTTATTTTACGTCTTTAATTATTTTTAGATGATTTTTTGATTGATAGGAATGAATTTAGTGTTTTTCATTAATGTATTATGATTGATAATAATATAGTTATTCAAAAAATCATATTTAAAGGCAAATAAGATTATAAATTGATTCGCATGGTTTAATGTTGTTTTAGGTTAGTGAATGAAATGTAACGTTAAATTTTACGTGTGAGAACAAGGCAGAGAGAATTTAAATTATATAATTGATAGTGTTTTTTTTGAAATAGATATATTGAATTATAATTGTTAAAAATTACGGTAAAAGGAAAGGGATATATATGCAACATATATTTTTAGTTGGCGCAAAATCTTTAGGAGCATACGGTGGTTATGAAACATTTGTTTATAAATTAACCGAGTATCATCAAAATAATAAAAATATTAAATATCATATAGCTTGTAAGGCAAATGGAAATGGTTTTATGGATGAAACAAAATTAAATGGGGTTAAACTTTTGAGTGATTCTGAATTTGAATTTCATAATGCACATTGTTTCAAAATAACTGTTCCAGAAATTGGTGCTGCACAAGCTATTTATTATGATATAAAAGCATTAGATTATTGTTGTAAATATATTAAAAACAACAATATAAAAAACCCAATTGTATATATAATGGCTTGTCGCATTGGTCCATTTATGAAAAGATTTTATAAAAAAATACATAAAATGGGAGGTCAAGTCTATTTAAATCCAGATGGACATGAATGGATGCGAGCTAAATGGAGTGCACCTGTACGTAAATATTGGAAAGAATCCGAAAAAATGATGGTTAAATGGAGTGATTTAGCTATTTGTGATTCTATAAACATTGAGAAATACATTCATGAACAATATGATGGTAAGGGGATTAATCACAGAAATCCTAAAACAACATATATTGCATATGGTGCAGACTTAACGCCAAGTATTTTATCAGATACTGATGACAAATTGGTTGATTGGTACAAAGAAAAAGAGTTAACTAAAAAGAATTATTATTTGGTTGTAGGAAGATTTGTTCCTGAAAACTCATTCGAAATTATGATTCGCGAATTTATGAAATCAAACTCTAAAAGAGATTTTGCGATTATCACAAATGTGAATGATAAGTTTTTAAATGAATTAGAAAATCGTTTACATTTTTCTAAGGATAAACGAATTAAATTTGTTGGCACGGTATATGATCAAGAATTGCTTAAAAAAATACGTGAGAATGCATATGCATATTTCCATGGGCATACCGTTGGGGGAACAAACCCAAGCTTAATCGAGGCACTAGGTAGTACAGATTTAAATTTATTGGTTAATGTTGGTTTTAATAGAGAAGTTGCTAATGATTCGGCATTATATTGGGATAGAGAAGAAGGGAAACTAGCTCAATTGATTAATCAAGTTGACACTAAACCTGAAGAAGAAATTAAAACGTTGGGTCTTAAAGCTAAGGAACGTGTACAGAAGGCATATACATGGAAAAAAATATGTGGACAATATGAAGATGCATTTTTGAAAGGTGGAAATTAATATGAAGATTTTAGCTATACATAATTTTCATCGTCAAGGATCAGCAAGTGGGGATGATCAGGTATTTAAAAGTGAAACCTCATCGCTAGAACAACATGGTCACACTGTAATTAAATATAATGTATGCAACGATGAATTTGATAATGCTGGTTTATTGGGTAAAGTCAAATCTACTTTTGGAATGTTATGGTCTTTCAAGAATTATAATAATGTTGAAAAGATTATTAAAGAAGAAAAACCTGATATAGTCCATGTGCATACATTTTTTCCTTTGCTTTCTCCATCAATTTTATATGCTGCTAGAAGAAGTGGTTGCAAAGTTGTAGCTACGTTGCATGATACGCGTTTTATTTGTCCATGTGCTACTTCATTACGGGGTACAGAATTATGTAATAAGTGTGGAGATGGACATTATTTAAGAATGTGTAAATATGGATGCTTTAAAGGGTCTAGAGTACAAAGCCTTTTGGTGGCCGGCATATTTAAATATCATAGAATTCGTAAAACATTTTATAAACAAATTGATAAATATATTTGTTTGAATGAAAATCAAATTTGTTTATTAAAAGAAATTGGATTTGATGGAAATAAAATTGTTAAAAAATATAATTTTGTTCCAGATGCACAAGCTAATTTAAAGTCAATAAAATTGGATGGTATTCCTGAAAGATATGTAGTCTTTTATGGTCGTATTGGAGAAGAAAAGGGAATTCGAATTTTAATGCGTATTTGGGATGAAATCCAAGACATTCCATTAGTTGTAATGGGTACAGGTCCATTGGAAACTGAATTCAAAGAATGGGCGAAGAATAAAGATAATGTATATTTTCTTGGATATACGCAACACGAAAGATGTTTATCCATTGTGAAAGGTAGTGAATTTGTTGTATTTCCATCAATTTGGTATGAAGGATGTTCAATGGTAGAAATTGAAACTGAAAGTTTAGGAAAAGGACTTGTAGCAACAGATTTAGGTTTTTCTGTAGAAGCTATTATGAATGGTGTCAATGGATTTAAAGTTAAACTTGGTGATGTAAAAGAATTTAAAAATCAAATTAAAACTTTATGGAATGATCCAGAATTATGTAAATCAATTGGGGTTAATGCTCGAATGGATTATGAACGAAAATATGTACCTGAAATGAATTATGAGGAATTGAATTCAATTTATAAAGAAGTCCTTGGAGGTTCTTTTAAATGAATGAAAAAATAAGTATGTTTGATAAAATTATCATTTATTATAGAACAGGTTTAAAGGCACTTAGAGGGCTTTTTTATAGATTATTTTTAAAAGAAGTACATGGTCTATTTTTAGTAGGGAAACATGTACAGATTTCTCATGCAAAACACATATATTGTGGAAAAAATGTTAAATTTGAAGATTATACAGAAATTCATGGTTTAGCAAGTAATGGATTGATATTTGGAAATGATGTTACAATTAGTCGTGGTGTGATGATACGTCCATCTAGTTATTATGGTAAAGATTTTGGAGATGGTTTAGAAATAGGTGATAATTCATCCATTGGCCCTTATGGATATGTAGGATGTTCAGGACAAATTACAATCGGTAAAAATGTGATGTTTGGACCTAAATGTAGTTTGTTTGCCGAGAATCATGTGTTTGAAGATACAAACTCGACTATTAAATCCCAAGGAGTAAGTCAAAAGGGTATAATTATTGAAGATGATTGCTGGATTGGAAGTAATGTAACAATTCTTGATGGAGTTAGAATTGGTCAAGGATCTGTTATTGGTGCCGGTACTTTAATCAGTAAAGATGTTCCAAAAAATAGTGTTGTTATTGATAAAAGAGATAAACATATAAAAGATAGAAAGGGGCTATAAAAGTATGTTAGTATCCGTAATAGTTCCATTTTATAAAGGAAACAAGTATATTTGTGATTTGTGTTCATCTATTGAAAAAAATGCACAATATTTAAAAGAAAATCAAAGTGATTGTTTTTTGGAATGTATCATTGTAAATGATAGTCCGGATGTCAATGTAATTTTACCTAATAATGATTTTCACTTTAAGATACAAGTAGTTTACCATGAGAAAAATGCAGGAATTCAACAAGCACGAGTAACTGGATTAAAATTTGCTAAAGGGGACTATATTGTATTTTTGGATCAAGATGATGAACTTTTAGAATACGCTATTTTTGAAGAAATTCATAATATAGGTAATGCTGATGTTTTAATTTGCAATGCATTTCTTGAAGATAATAATCATGAAACGCATGAGCTATATTCTACAAAGGGTATGTTAAAAAATGCACTAACTTTAAATGCATATATTTTTGGTCATAATCGTATTGTATCTCCAGGACATTGTATGATTAAAAAAAGTTCTGTTCCCAAAGAATGGAGGCATAATATCATGGATGTAAATGGTTCTGATGATTTGTTTTTATGGATTTTAATGTTTTCAAGAGGATCTATATTTAAAGCGGATTCAAAACCGGTTTATATCCATAAATATACAGGAGAAAATCTATCAGCTGATTCGAATGCGATGACACAGTCTTCGTTGAGTATGGTAAAATATTTGAGCCAGGTTGACTATGTTAATGATGATATTGTTAAATCTTTAGAAAGAGATCGTTCATTCTTCTTAAAATTAGAAGTTGCTAAAGGCGTTAAGAAAATGTTGCTTATGATTTCACATATTGATTTAATTTTTAAGCATTTTAAATATAAATTACAATCAAAAATGAATTAATTCAAAAGATATGGTGGAGGTGAAATTCTATGAAAAATGAATTAGTAATCTCTTTTATGCATGCAAATTATTTGGTAAATTCTTATGGCACAGAGAAATTTGTCCGAGAATTATCGGGAGAAATGAAGAAACACAATATTCATCATTTAAGTTTTTTTTCTATGTTTCATAATTATGGAAAAAAATCTGTTGGTATTACCTATGATGATCAATATAAAGGTATTTATGAATATTATTCAATAGATTCAATTATAAATAATTATCTTATAAAATATAACATGGAAAAGTGTACAATTCATATTCATAATTTTTTGAATCATGATTTGTCATATCTTGAAAGGATAATTAAAAAATATGATATAGAAGTGTGCATTATTGTTCATGATTTTTACATTCTATGTGATAATTATAAACTGATTCATTCAAATGGAACATTTTGTGGAGAAAAAGCTCCTAATGAAAAAAAATGTATAGATTGCGAATTTAGGTTAAATGGAATCCAGCATTATATAAGAATGAAACAATTTTTTAAAGGGATTTCTTCTCAATTAAAAAATATTATCTGTCCATCTGATTATGTTAAATCCATTGTTGTTAGTGCTTATCCTGAATATAAAAGTCGAATCATACAAAGACCACATTTGAAATTTGAGGGATACTTACAAAGAGATAATATACATAATCAAATAAAAATTGGATATGCAGGTATACAGGTTGTAGATAAAGGATTTGAAGATTGGAAAAAATTGGTGAGTGAACTAAATAAAAATCCTATTTCTGACTATAGTTTTTATTATTTTGGTACTGGAAAAGAAAAAATGGATAAAGTTAAAAGTGTTTATGTTTCTAGTGTTGAACAGGGTGAAAATGCGATGGTAGAGGCAATAAAAAGAGAAGCTTTAGATATTGTGTTTATGTGGACACAATGTCCAGAAACATATAGTTATGTATATTATGAAATGTCTATTAATGGTGTTTATGTTTTAACGAATAAAAAGTCAGGAAATATTCAGCAAGAAATCTATAAAAATAGAAATGGCATGGTTTTTGATTCTTATTTAGATTGCTTGAATTACCTGGAAGATGTGGATGTTGTCAAACATGATATAAATAAATATAGAGCAGAGGATAATTTCCATCCATTGACAATGCGTTTTAATGATGAAATTGATATGTTACAATCAAGTAAAAGTTTGAATGTTGCCTTAGACAGAAGAATTAAAGTGAAGAAACAATTTTTTAAAACACTATTATATTATTTAAAACATACAAAAAGTTTGAAAAGTAGGTGATTAATGCATGATGAATATATTAAAAAAGTACGATTTTAACAAATTCAAAGATATAGATGCAATTATATTATTATTACTGTTTTTTGAGATTACTATTTTTAGTTTATTAAATATTAGAGGATTAGGTAATAGATTGATATTATTATTATTACTTTTAAGATTGTTTGTTTTGAGTCCTTGCAAAAAGTTTAAAAAACGAATATTGATTAGTTATCTTCTGATATTTATCGTTTATAGTTTGAGTGCTTTATTATCTGATAAATTCATTCCTTATTCTTATTATATGAATTATAAAGCACTACTTTATACTTTAACACCGTTAATCTATATTGTATGGTTAAGGATATACCGTAAATCATTCTTCTTTTCGACTTTCGAAAATTTATTTATTTTCTTTAATGTATTTTATATTATAAATTTAATTGTAATGTGCATTCAAGGACAATTCCATGGATTTTTATCTGGATTTTCAAATTATGAAAACACATTTACACCTGATTTAATGTCTGGACTTTTTGGTTATGAAGGTACTGCACAGTTTGGTTTATATTCTATTTTTGTTTTGATATATGATATGTATATGCTTAAATATAGTAAATATAAAATAGAAAACAAATATATTCGCTATATTATTGATTTTATATTGTTCATTTCAATCGTCATTTCATCATCAATGAATGATAATAAAGCGAATTATATCTCTTTGATTTTAGTGCTATTTGAATTTTTTATGATTGAAATGGGTGGAAAAACTGAAAAAGAAAGAGAATTAACTAGTAAATTCATATATGCTGCATTTGGTATAATTGTAGTTTTTGGAATATTTCTAACGTTCTCAGATTTAAGTTTTTTAGAAAAAATATCACCTCAATTAAAGGGTACAGTTTATTTGTTTAGAAAAGCTATATTTGATCCAACTTCATATCAATCAGGAGAAATAGGTAGTATTGAACGTGTTTATATACCTCTTTATGTTCTTTATCATCCTCAATATATTTTATTCGGTGCAGGAACAGCTTTTTCAAATTGGCAGACTGCTGGCACACTAGGATTTCCACATTTTGGACAATCTGATTTATCAAGCTTCTTTGCGTTGGGAGGTATTTTCTTTTGCATAATAGTTTTTTCAATTTATAACTATTTTTACTTACAAATAGTAGGAAAAGTTAAAGACAAAGTTATCTTTAAAATTTCACATTTTTTTGTAGTCTTTTTCTATTTTTTCTATACACAGCCTTGGACTCAATCAACATTAAGCATATGTTTATTGATGTTGTTTATACCATTGAGTATGTTAGCAAAAAGAGTATATAGTGAGGAGTGTGCTTAGTTATTTATGAAGAATAAAAAATATAAATATCTAGGAAAGAATACGTTGATATTCACAATCAGTTCTTTTGGTACAAAGTTTTTATCATTTTTCTTAGTTCCACTTTATACTAATGTTTTGACGACAAAAGAATATGGAATAATCGATATTATTAATACCAGTGGGATTTTAATGACTTATATTTTTACTTTAAATATTTCGGATGCAGTTTTACGTTTTGCTATAGAACAAAAGAATGAACATGAAAAAATTTTAAAGTACGGGATACATGTATTATTAAAAGGTAGCTTACTGTTGCTTGTCTCTTTAGTCCTTTTCAAACATTTGAATATTATTACATGGAATAAAACATATTTATTTTTTATGTTTTTATTCTACTTCAGTACAGCTTTATATCAGATTTTATCAAACTACCTTCGTGCAATTGATAAAATGACTGAAGTTGCTGTTGCAGGAATTGTTACATCATTAATGATGATTATATGTAACATATATTTTTTATTAGTTGTACAATATGGAATGATTGGGTATTTGCTTGCTCAAATTATTGGTCCTTTAATTGCATCAATTTATATCTTGTGGATAATAAAGGATTCTTTAATTGTAATAATTACTTCTGAAGTAGATCAATGTATAAAAAAGGAAATGATTGTTTACAGTATTCCTTTAATTTTCAATAGTATTAGTTTATGGATAAATGCTTATCTGGATCGTTATTTTATAACATTAATGATAGGTTCTAGTGAAAATGGTATTTATGCAATTGCTGGAAAAATCCCAACTATTTTGACTACTTGTTATACAGTGTTTTCATTAGCTTGGAATATATCTGCAATTAAAGAATTTGACGCAAAAGATGAAGATGGTTTTATTTCTACTACCTATGAGTTATATAATTCTTTATTGATCATGGTTTGTAGTGGATTGATTTTAATTAATCTTCCATTAGCAAAAATTTTATATGCAGGTGATTTTTTTGTAGCGTGGAAGTATTCTTCAATTATGTTAATTTATGTTATGTTTAATGCATTGACAGCTTTCATTGGAAGTTTATTCTCAGCTATGAAAGAAACAAAAGTAATTGCTGTGACAACAATTATTTCAGCAGTTGTGAATATTGTTTTAAATCTTATGTTAATTCCAAAATATGGCATTTTAGGTGCAGCTATTGCTACAGTAGCTTGTTATGTAGTGATGTGGAGTATTCGTTATTTAATTTTAAGGAATATGATGACATTCGATATTCAAATTAAAAAACATTTACTTATGTATATATTATTAATTTTACAAGTTATTTTCGAACATTTAGACAATCATTTTTATATTGGTCAAATAGCAGTAATACTTTTATTGTTATATATAAACCGTGACAAGTTATTGGTTTTGAAGAAAGGTTTAATGGAAAGGCGATAGATTATGAACGTATTATCAAAATTTATTACCCGAACGAAAGAATATGGTATTGGGTATGTGTTACAAACAATTGTTCAGAACAAAATATTTACACGTATTGAGGTTTTAAATGATGCGATTGGAAATTTCTTGTTCAAGGGAATTCCGTTAAAAGACACTATTGTACTTGAAAGTCATAATGACTTTGATTCAAATGGCGGGGCTTTTTATGATTATTTAATAAAGCATAATTATAATGAAAAATATAAAATTGTTTGGCTTTTAAGAAATAATAAAATTAAATACGTGTTACCTAAAAATGTTAAAACTGTTAGCTTATTAAAACCGTCTTTAAAAAAGATTTATTATTTATATACATCTAAATATATTTTAACATGCCATTCTGTTGTAGGAAGTAGAAGAGCATATCAATTATCGTATTATTTGACACATGGAGCAATTGGATTAAAAAGCACTAAAGGAAAAGAAAATTTACCGAAAGATTTAAATTATTGCTTAATACCTTCCGAATATTTTGAAGAAATATTTAAAGATCAATATAGTATTAGAGGAACGGATGTACAAGAAGTGATTTTAGGTTTTCCTTCTCATGACATTCTTTATGAACCATCTAACAATGAAATCAGTAAAATCACGAATAAAGAATTTGCAAAGACGATTTTATGGATGCCTACATTTAGAAAAACAATGGGATTCAATCGAAATGATTCATTAAAAGTATATCCTACAGGTATACCAATATTTAATAGTATTAAACAAGTAGAAGAGTTGAATAAATATTTAGTAGAAAAAAATATTCTGTTAATTATTAAAATACATCCGATGCAAGATTTAAATCAGATAAAGCTTCATTCTTATTCAAATATTATTGTGTTAGATGGAAATAAAGTGAAAGAGTTAGATGTAGACAATTATCGTTTAATGAAAGATGCAGATGCATTAATTAGTGATTATTCATCTGTTACTTTTGATTATTTACATTTAAATAGACCAATTGCATATACATTAGATGATAAAGATGACTATAAGAATGGATTTATTGTTGAAAATCCAGAAACATTGATGGCAGGACCACAGTTATTTACTATTGATGATTTCTATGCATTTATTTCAGATGTTGAAAAAGATAATGATCCTTATGGAGCTCGTAGAAAAGAATTGTTTGACACTGTTTTTAAGTATCATGATGGTAATAGTTGTCGGCGATTAGTTAAACATATGGGTTTAATTAGTAAATAGATACAATATTTACACAATATGGTATTGATTATTAGTTGAAATATTAGATTATATAATATGATATATGTTAGTATCATAGTAATGTTTCATTGGATAGTTTTCAAAATTATGAGTATAGTTCTAATGTTAATGTTGACAAAGATAAAAAATTACACATATTTATCCTACTTAACAACATTAAATTACATGATAATCAAATTCTAGTCGTATTGTTATAATTTAAAATATTGTTTTAAATATGTGATGGTATCGATATACTTGGTAAACAAATGCATTGCTGCAATGAAGATAACAACAAATGTTCATCTTATGTATATAAATATTCATTGAAAATTTATGTTGAACAAGAAAAATATAAAAGTCGAGGTAATGTTAAAACATAAGTTGATTAATTTTAACACGCTTAGAATAATACGTAATATAAATATTATAACATTATTAAAATTTGTAGTATATTAAACAAATATATTTTAATTTAGATAGTTATATAATTTTAGGAGTTATCAGATAGATGCTCATAAAGGAACAGGAAGTGGAGGTTAGTATGAAATACGATATAGATAAATTACATAACTCATTAGTCGAAATTTTAGACTATGTTGTGGATATATGTGAAAAAAATGATTTTAGTTATTGCTTACTATATGGTACTGCTTTAGGAGCTTATCGCCATAAAGGATTTATACCTTGGGATGATGATTTAGACATAGGAATGCCGAGGGAAGATTATACGAAATTAATAAAATATTTACGAGATAATCCTTCACCAGAGTTTTCTTTACAAAATGAAGATAATGAGAAAAATTGGTTTTTAACATTTAGTAAAGTTAGAAAAAATAATACAGTTTTTATTGAAAATATGTCGGATGGATTATATTCTAACAATGGGCTATATATTGATATATTTCCATTAGATTTTCTTAAAAGTAAAGATAGTATTTCAACAACTATTAAAAGAGGATATATTAATTATTTAAAACATGTATTAAAAATTAATGCGTGTCCAAAATTATTTTTGAAAAAAGAAGGTCTTATAAAATATTTATTTGATAGATTGTTTTCATTTCCATCGTTTTTTATTGACAATAGACACATTTAATAAAACAGGATATAGACATCATTAATGTCAAATAGACTTGTA
>ERZ773178.471-NODE-471-length-49640-cov-7.442594_pt1 | contig 49640 bp, 47 predicted proteins | sample MGYA00580533_ERZ773178 | MGnify/ENA primary metagenome ERZ773178 (study PRJEB29015, sample SAMEA2737859) | human gut metagenome | biome: human gut; feature: human-associated habitat; material: faeces | place: China | collected 2012 ...
ATGTTTTTCTACTTGTCTTTCTATAATTTAATTATCATATTAAGACTTACAAACTGGGAGTTGTCATTTTTCTTAATTTTGCTTTTCTATAAATATTGGTTTTGTGCCATCGTCAATTTTCATTTTATTACTATCGACTCTTATATAAGTACTTCCAATTTCTGAATGCAAATAAGGAATAATGTCTTTATCATAATTACAAATTGTATTGACAGCAAAAATATGATGATTATTTGGATTATTCATATATTCATCATCTTCATTACCAGCCATAAATCTCCAACCGCTATCTGGTCTTCCTTCATCTGGTTGTTCTCTATACATATATCCAACTTTGTATCCTTCTTTAGTTATCTTATCTGATACAATACAACCTTCTCCGTTTGGTTCTTTCCAATCAATTAGATTTTCAACCTTTATTTTTATAAACTCATCTTTCTTCTTACCAAATAATCCCATATTAGAGTCTCCTCCCACAAATTCCAATTTGTAAGTTTCTTTTCACAGTATAACACATACATATCTCTATGCATATCAGCAATTTGATAATCCTTATCTTCCTGTCGAACCAAAAGCTTCTGTCCCTCGTTCTTTCCACTCCTCAAACGTGAAATCTGGTATCAGCACTGGCATGATCACAAGCTGTCCGATCTTGTCTCCTGCTTTGATCTCATATTTTTCTCTGCCGACATTAGAAATGATTGCATGTACCTCTCCTGTGTAACCGGAATCAATCGGTGGTAATTCGCATACAATTCCTTTTGCACTTAATCCACTTCTCGGAAAGATATATCCGGCATATCCATCGGGAATCCTAAGACCGAATCCCAATGGAATCTTACTTATCTGTCCTGGTACTACAGTAAAATATCCCGGACTGAATACATCAGCACCCGCATCATTGGCATGTGCCCTCTCCGGACTCCTGCCTCCAAAATCAATCAGTTGAATCTTCATCGTTTTCTTCTTCCTCCAATATTGTTTCTTCACATAACTTAGGAAAATCCACTCGGATGATGTCGGTCGGTGACATCTTAGGTGGAACACATTTTCCACATGTCATCTTTCCTTCCTCACAGCCTCCATTCATACAGAATGGTCCACAGTCAGAAAATAACTCCCCGTTCTGGCTGATTAGCTGCTCCCAGATTTTCAGCATCACATATCTTGTCTCTTTGGTATTGCGTCTGCACACTCTCTGACGGATCATGTGCTTCCACTGATATGGGGTTGCACTAATCAGAAGAATATTTCTCATTCCCTGTGGTGCACAATATCCGGCTGAGTCGTTATCTACTCCGGCTTTGACCATTTCCTCATAATTCTTCATGGAACTGCTGCACTGCTTCAGATATTCCTTCTCCTGTCCTGTTCCCATAAGATCATATGGAATGACAAAATCCTCTACTCCTGAGTAGTCGCTGTACTGCAAACTTGCCGACATATACTTCACTTCGTTCTGATGTCTGGTTATCTGTGACAGAAATCTTCTGGATGCTCCCACTACAACCACATTGATGATTCCAAATTTCTGGATTGTCGGATGCGGAAGCTTCACAAGGTTCGCCACTGTTGATCTCTGATATGGTTTTTCATACAAATCCATAAAATCATCCAGACAGGAAATCTGATGTCCTCTCTGTGTCAGCCTTGCCGCACATACCATCAGTTTCTCTGCCTGGTCAATGGATTCCGGATTTAAAATTTTCACCTCAATCTTCTTCATTCATTTCCTCCTCTACAAGTGCACGAAGAATCAGCAGATAATTGATACTGTCAGTAATCTTCTCATCCCACTGCTCCTTAGGATAAACTCTGTCATCCGTACACATATCTGATACTGAAATCAGATGCTTAGACAGCATCCCCATAAGTGCTGCTTTGGGTGTTGAATTCATCACAACTGCTGCTTTCTTAAAATGTGCCAGCCTGTCTATACCACTACTCTTAACAGCTCTGGGAGCATATTCCGCTCCCTTTGCTGTCAGAATAGATTTACAGCGGTCCGTCTGCCTGATGACCACTTCATTGAAATCTTTCTGAATCATGCCCTTTCCTCCTTGGTCTTCGCTGACTTATTTCTTTTTGGTGCCTGCTCCGCCTTTTCTGCATTTGCCTTGATTCTGGTCTTCACAGATTCCTTAACCTTTGACACTGTCCGCTTCTGATCCAGATCTTTAAGCACCTTATCAACCACTCCCTGCAGTTCAGGATTCGCTCCTTTCTCCTGCACTTGCTCTTTTTCTGCCATCAGTACTTCCATTCTCTGGTCAATCTGATAGATGAACTCCGATGCAGTCTGTCGAATTTTGTCGAGGGATGCTTTCAATTCCGGTGTTTCTTTCCCTTCCAACCATCCGGCAACATAAGAAAAGGAATAGTCAGATGTATTGATTCCGTAATGCTGGCATACAACATATGCAACACTCTCAGCCTCTACCTCTTTCCCATTCCTTGTAATGTCCTTTGCCTCCGGCACTGTATCTTTGTCATGAAGTTTCTGATGTGCCATTTCATGAAGCAGTGTTTTGATCGTCTGCACCTCACTCATTCCATTCTGGATCACAATGCTTTTATTCTCCAGGTTGTAATATCCCTTTGCTCCTCCATCGATCAGCTCAAATGATACCGGTACTGGACTGACCTCCTGCAAAGCCTGTAACAGCTTCGGATATCCGTCAATGCTTCCCACCAGTTCATTCGGACCGATCATAGGCAGTTCCTTACCATCTGTCTGTGCCAGATCAAAAGTCTTCACTACCTTAAAAGCACGGATCGTAACCTCTACTTTTTCCTTTACAGATTCACCATCTGCATCAAATACCGGTCTTCCCTTATCATCGAGCTTGGTCTGCTCCCTCTCAATCTTATAAGGTGCCGGTGCAAGTATGCTGATACCCTTTTCTCCCTTTTTTACATACCGGCCCATCTGCTTCCATCCGGTAAAGCTCTGACACAGCTGTGCATCCGGTCTCTGCATCATGATGAGCATGGTATTATTTACAGAATACCTTGGAAATTTTGCCATCACATTGAGAAACTGCTTGTACTTATCACTCTGGAATACATCCTTCACACCCTTTTCCAGCTTGTCCGTGATCTGATGCAGTTCATCAGCTCTCTTATCCCTTGATTCAATCCAGTCAATTTTCTTCTGGATATTCTCAGGAATTTCTCCTTCAATCTGTGCCTCCGGCATATCATGAATAAGCGTTGCGATCATCTGCTGTGCCTGCCAGTTTTCTGCTATATCTGGAACATATCTAAGCATGTCCAGGTCAATTCTCTTTCCGATCAGCACATCCATCTCCACGCTGTCCTCCGGATTCTTTGGATCTGCTACCCTGATGCCGATTGTCGGTATTCCATGCATACGCTCAGGCGGTATCTCTTTGAATTTTGCTACTGCTTCCGCAACACTTGTGATATTCTCATGAAATTCTCCCATGTTATGAAATTCACTACATTCCGCCACAGTCAGCGTAACTGTCTTTTTCTCTTCTTTTACGGCTGTATTCTCTGCCACTCTAAATCCCTCCAGTTCTATATCCTTCAGATTATTTGTCAGTTTTAATGATGAAAGCGGAATCTGCTGTTTCTGATGAAAATTCCTTATCTTTAAGACTTTTCAGCCTTGAAAGAACAGATTCCCTGGTAGATACTTTTTCCTTACGTTTTACAATCTTCTGCAAGCCCTTCATATATCCCGTATATCTGCTTTTCCTTGCCATATCAGCGTTCTCCTTTCTCTTTTGCCTGTCCCTGTTTCATCGGGACTCTGGCTGTTTCCTTCTTTTTCTCGTTCAAATCAGCCAGCACCGATTCCTTAGGCTCTGCTCTAAGCATTCTTTCCTTTATCCTTTTGATCTGTTCTCTGGTAAGCGGTTTCTCCACGATATTCCTGTGAAGAATCTTACCAATCGGAAGCCATGTAACATCCTTTCCTGCCTTTTCCTGCTCCATGATGAATTTCATATGTGATGCAGAAAATTTAGGATTCATGTAATGCTCCAGGTTCAGATCTGCCTCGGCTGCTTCATAGATTACCTTTATCTGTGCCGGCTTGAACTCCTCCGACACCCTTCCGGCATCTTCCATAGCTTCTTCAACACGTATTGATGCAACAGATCTAAATGTATAATCCACTTCAACAAATCCGCTGTTATAATCATCTACTGCTTTCTGAAATCTTGCTTTTTTCTCTTTTGGGGTAAGCTGATCAAATTCCTTGTATTCCATAGATTCCTCCCATCAGAAAAAGGCAGCCTTCCGACTGCCTCATTCCGGTAATGCTACTCTTCATACATCTCGTCCGGATCATCTTCTCCTGTGTCTTCATCGAGTCTTTCATCCTCTGCATCTGATACTGATTCTTCCTCAATGTCCATATCTGCAAGATAATTCTCGTCATCATCACTGTCGAAGTAATCTGCATCCGGATCCGGTGCATCCGCTTTCTTCTTGCCCTTATTGGACTTCATATACATAAATCCACCGATTCCACCAACCGCTGCAAAAAGGACTACTGCCATGATGCCGGTCACATTTTTATCTTTCTTTCCTGTCTCAGGAGCTTTTACCTCTTCCTTTGGCTCCTCTGTCGCATCTTCTGTGGTCTTGGTCTTTTCAGGTTCCACTGTCTCCTTATCGGTTGCCGTCATTCCCTGGGAATTCATATAGGACTCCACCTCATCATCTTCCATGAGTGCAAGAAGATCCGATTCATCTACCAGATTAAGGAAATGAACGGTCTCCGCTCCCTTATCATCACGGTCAATGATGATATAGAAATAATTGCCGGACTTGGTTGTGACTGTAATGAACTGCTTGCCTCCGGCTTCAACCGAACCGTAATCATCCACCAGATTCATATTTCCATCCGGTGTAAGCGGACCATAGTTTTCTTCCTCTTTTTCCGTGCATTCCTCTTCTACATGTGCATCTGTTTCCTCGCAGTCCTTATAATCATAAAGGCATACTGCACATTCCTCGTTGACTGCTCCCTCACTGCATTTTTCCTCACAGGTACAGGTCACTTCCTGACTCTGTGCAAAGGCTGTCACTGGTGCCATTCCGGCAAGTGCCGCCAGACCTGCGACCATGCCTCCCATAATCTTTGCTGTAATCACATTTTTTACCTTATTCATTCTCTTCATCTAAGAAATCCTCCTCTTCGTTATCTGTTTCCTCTTCATTGTCTTCCTCTGCATCTGTCTCCTTACCGGATGCAGTTACCGCCGGCATTGGTGCCTGGCCGCTTAACATATCCTGTAATCTGCCACTATTGGCAAGCTGCAAAAACTGGGCCAGCTGTTCCGGTGATAAGTTGTAGGACGCCACATCACTGACAATCTGTAAATTCTCCTCTTCTTTCAGCTTTGCTTCGAGCTGCTTTACTTTGGCATCCGCTGCATCTCTCTTGGCTACTGCCTTTTTCAGATCTGCACGGAGCTTGTCTAACTTTGCATACATAGAATCTCTCCTTCCTTCATGGCAGCAAAAAAGCCACCTTCCGGTGACTTTCACTGCATTTTTTACTGTATTCTTCCATAGCAATAGGCATGTTCCCGCCAGTACGCTGTATCATAGGATGCATACTGGATTGGATTGCCACAATGGATCATGATTTTATTGACCGGATCTACCACGATACCCACATGTGAAGCTCCGGCTGTGTTATAGGTTCCCTGAAAAAAGACCAGATCCCCCGGCTTTACATCAGAAGCTGCCACCCTTGCGGTTGCGTTCTTCCAGCCATTTGCTGTAAGTCTGCCATAATTCCAACCATTACCGCTGTTATTGATGACATAGCTTACAAATCCCGAACAGTCAAAACTTGTGCTCGGTGAGGAACCTCCCCATACATAAGGATACCCTAGATATTTCTCTGCTTCATGGAGCATATTGGAAAACTGCTGATCAGTCAGATATTCTCCCGGGACAGCATATCTTTCATACTCCTCTGATACTCCCGGATTGGCATACACATTATCTCCAAAGATATCCGGTTTATTACCTCTCGTTTCCAGAAGAAGGTTATATCTCTCCATCTGGTCCTGCGTGAGACCTGATGCCCCGACTGCTGCAGATATGCCATTATTGGTAAGTGTCGTATTCAGTATCTTATACTCATACTCTACTTCCACCTCATAGGATTCATATACCTGGTATGGAACTGACACGGTATAGGTGTAGGATTCCAGATGCCCATTCACCAGCCTGTATCCTGTTCTGTCCTCATCCCTGTAATATGTCACATAATGCCATCTGGTCTCTGTCCTCGTTCTCGTCTCCACAACTTCCTCTGTCGTCAGTGTATACTGATGATCAAATATGATCTGTAATCTTGACTGAACTTCTGACGGAGTGTAATTCTCATACAGAACAGTAAGCAATGCTGCCAGTTCAAACGGATTGTGTGAAATCTCCGCAAGGGAATAATTGTACTCATCATAGCCCGGATGATCCGTTTCGATATTATCTACCGTACTCTGCAGGTCTGCCTCCAATGCCACATAATCAGCTTCCACCTGCCTGATATCATCATCCTCGGCAGTAAATGATGTCACTACTGTTGAGCTGTTTATTCCTCCTCCAATAGCTGAACATGATGTGAATACACCTGAAATCACCAGAACAACTATCAGAATCAGAAAAGCAAACAGAAGTGCCATCGGATGGTCTTCAAAGAATTCCTTTACCCATTCCGCCAGCCTTCCCACCAGATCCTCTGCTTCATCCGTAAATTTCTTACTGATCTTGCCGGCTCCATTAGCAGCTTCCTTTGCCTGTTTCTTGGCTGCTGCCTCTGCAAATTCTCTCTGCATCAGCTTTTTCTGTGCTTTCTTCACAGTAGCTGACATAGTGCTTTCTCCAGCCTCTCCGGCTTCCTTTGCTCCTCTTGCTCCCTGAACGGCATCCAGATGATCACTTCTCTTATGGATCTTGGCAGCATATTTTTCTGACTGTCCGTGTTCCCTGATCTTGCCGAACCCAGCTTCTGTAACAGCTATTCCGGCATTCAGGCTGTCAGTACCACTGTTGTCATCCTCATTCCTGATCACAGACTTTCTTACGGTATCCGACGCTGCTGTCTCCCGGTAGATTTTCCTTCTCCCCTGCTTTTTCATTCTGCGAAGCTGCTTTTCCTCTCCGGCAGAGATATGATTATCCTTTTTCCCATATCTTAGCTTGTCCCGATAACTCTTATTTGCAGATGCCTCATTTTTCAGCTTGGAGCCATGCTTCTTTTCTGCTGTTCTGCTTTTTTCATCCTTGCCTTTGTTTCCGGTGGACTTCTTAGCAGAATCCCTTGTATATTTTTCTTCATCCATGCTTTTTCCTTTCCGAAGGGACAGCCGCTTACGCTGACTGCTCCTTCTTTGCCTCTGCCACTTCTGACAGTCTGGTTGTCATAATACGGTAAAGCTCCGTATTCGTAGGGAATCTGTCCACGAATGGAAGAATCACATTTCCATAGAATAAAAGCCCTTCGCCTTCTCCCGAATGTGTTACATACGAAAGCTGGTGAGGGCTGATATTTAACTGCTTTGCAAGAATCTGTCTGTCACCTACTGCCTGGTTGAGCATGTAGATAAAATCAGAGTTCTCAAAGATATTCTCAACTTCCTTGGAAGCAAGAAGGTCCTTTACATTCTGGGTGATGCCGGTCGGGATTCCTCCCCATTTTCTGAAACGCTTCCAGATTTCAACCGTATAGGCTGCCGTCTGGTCTTCACGGAGGAGAAGGTGCATCTCATCCATATAGTATCTGGTCGATCTTCCCTGGATCCGGTTCTCCGTTACTCGTCCCCATACCTGATCCTGTACCACGAGCATTCCTATCTTTTTGAGCTGCTTTCCAAGGTCCTTGATGTCATAACATACAAGGCGGTTCGTAAGCTCCACATTGGTTCTGTGGTTGAATACATTCAGGGAACCTGACACATAGATTTCAAGGGCGGTTGCCACATGCTTTGCCTCCGGCTCCTCCTGAGAAAGAAGTGCCTCATACAGATCTCCAAGGATCGGCATATTATCCGGTCCCGGATTTTCAAAATATTTCTGATAGATCTGCCTGATACAGCGGTCAATGACCGTCTTTTCTACCGGACGCAGACCATCCTTGTTCCCAACGATCAGCTCACATAAGGACAGAATAAAATCTGCTTTCAGTGCAATCGGGTTGTCGTCATCCGAATAGTTCATATTGATGTCCATAGGGTTGATGTACTGGTCGGATGTCGGACTTATCCTGATAACCTGTCCACCGAACCTTGCGACCAGCGGAGAATACTCTGACTCCGGATCCGAGATGATAATGTCATCATCCGTAACCAGAAAACTGTTGGCAATCTCTCTCTTTGCAGAAAATGACTTACCGGATCCCGGTGTACCAAGGATCAGTGCATTCGGATTTTTCAGTTTCTTTCTGTCCACCATGATCATATTGTTGGAAAGCGCATTCAGACCATAATACAATGCCTCATCCCCTCTCTGGAAAAGCTCCTGAGTGGTGAATGGCACAAAAATAGCTGTACTGGATGTGGTCATTCCCCTCTGAATCTCGATCAGGTTATTTGCCAGTGGTAGCGTGCTCATAAGCCCCTGCTCCTGCTGGTAATCCAGCCTGATTAGATTGCAGTTATGTTTCTGTGCAATGGAAGCCGCCTGAAACACATTGTTTTCCAGTTCCTGCTTCGTCTTTCCTGTATTCATGACCAGAAACGTCAGAAGAAACATTCTCTCATTCTGGGACTGCAATTCTTTTAAGAGTGCCTTTGCATCCTTGCCATAAGTTGCAAGATCCGATGGGATGATATCCATGTCATAGCCGGCTCTTACTGCTTTTTTCTGTTCCTCGATCTTGGAACGGTCAAGCTCTGTGATCGTATGCTTGATGGTCTTGATTGCCTCATTCTGATCTACGGACTGGATATGCATGGTAACTATCTGGCTTGATTCCATGGAAAGGAAATCCGCCAGAAGCCTGTCGCTGATATCTGATGCATCAATGGATAAAAAGCTCATGCATCCGTACATCTCTCCAATCTGAAAATATCTTCCGGTAGGAAATGCAAAGCTGCTCGGTGCAATAAAATCCTTAACCGAAAGTCCTGATCCTGTCAGGTACTTCCAGTCGAAACGGAACTTCGCATCATCCCCCATGTGAAACTGTCTGTGCATCAGTTCCAGTCTTTCACTGCCGTTTAAGCTCCTTGCCTGTACTCCCAGCCTCTTGAAGTTATTAAGGATATCCGTTTCGATATGCGTAAGTCTCGGTTTTGCTGTCTTCATGGACTCCGCATGGATCCCGAAAGTAAGATATTTCGTCTTCGTAAGACCATTATTTCCCGCTTCCATCTGATGAAGGAGCACTTCCGAATACTCATCCCTGACATCATCGAATCCGTCATTTTTATGGGAGATCTTGATGCTCTTCTCAAAATCCGATACATCCGTTGCCATATTTTCAAATGAAAGCTGAAACTTTACGGAACTGTCAAAGAAATTTAAGAATGCGCACCATTCCTCAAAGATCTCCGTCTTGTCTTCCTGCTGTGCCAGCTGGTAATTGATATCCTGAAACTGGACTGTCTTTGTATAATAATCAAGCCCTACACGGCAGATACCATTCGGAAACATCCTGTCAAAAGGAATGCTCTGCTGTGCCGTCTTCGGTATGCCATCATTTTTCTGGGCATTTCTTACGATCTCCCTTACTGCCATCTGGTCTGCTTTGCTTAATCCTTCCGGCATTGTGAACTTCCTGCTCTCCTGATTTTTCTTTTTGAGAAAGTCTAACAATCTTTTCTACCTCCTTTTCTGCCTCTGCCTGACGCAGAAGTGCTGCGTAATAGTTATCCGTCTTATATGGGCGGATCTTCGGTCTTTTGAAAATTGCCTGTATCATATGGTTCAAAATGACTTCCAGCGGCTGCCCGTTTTTCTCATACATGGCAAGGAAAAAGAATGGCATCATAATGACCATCATTCCCATAACTGCCGTATTGGTCTTCATTACTGTCTTCATCAGAAAAAATGACGGTACTCCGATCAGTACCGCCATGCCAAAACAGATCAGCTGCCTTTTTGTCAGATTGAACATCACCTTGCTTTTTACTTTTGTCAGGTCCCTTGGAACACTGATATAAGATGCTGCCATACTCTGCCTCCTTAATGTGCATGGAATATACTGTGTGCTACCGCTCCGGTCTTAAATAAGGTAAATGCCAACAGGATCGTAAAACCCATAACCTTCCATAACGAAGCAATGATATCTGTGCTGAATGCTACTGACTGGATCAGGACTGCATAGATTCCCACACATACCATGATCAAAAATCCCTGAAATCCCAGTGCAAACAAACTTCTCATATAGTTCTGGCCCATCATGCTCTGTTCCCTGTTTCCAAAGGTTGCAAACGGGAGTGGTGCCAGACTGACCATCAGATAGATCTCCACCATACGTCCGTTGATGATCACAAAGATGACTGCCGAAAGTACGTACATGAGAAACTGCACGATAAATGACTGTAAAAATATTGCAAGAAGCGGTCCCAGTTCCATAGCCTCCAGTGTGGACTGCATGGTTGCCAGCGTACTGGCATCTATTGCCGTGCTTCCCTGTATAATGCCTCCTGCCTGCCGCACCACACTCTGCGACACATCAAATACCGCCATCGTGATATCAAATGTGTGTGTGATCAGTTCCACTGCCACGAAAGTCTTGAAGATCCATTTCCAGATGAACCATGTCTCAAAACTTGCCAGATTGTTATAACTGATGATCAGCTGTATCAGCTCATAACAAGCAATGAATGTGAGCAGTATTCCGGCAACCGGCATGATCACGGATTCTGACAGGTTCCTGACCATACTGAAGACTGCCGGCATGAAATTACTCGGTGTCTTTCCTACTTCCGTTGCGATCTGTCCCACCTGGTCATTCACAGAGGAAAACGTATTGGTGAGGTTGTCCATGATTCCCGATACAAGAATGCCCTTCAGCCAGTCAGTAATCTGCTGAATTATGCTGTTCAATTATTTCCTCCTTTCCTCCGGGACAGGGATTTTCCCTGCCCCATGATCCAAATCTGATTTAGAATAAGCCGGAAAGTAATGGAACAAGTGTAGTTCCGATCAGGGCTACACCACCACCTGCCATAAGCTGCTTCATTCCCTGTGACTTTGCTCCCGGATTATCGTTTCCATATCCTTCCATAAGGTTGATCGCACCCCAGATTCCAAGACCTGCTCCAAGTGCGATAACTAATGTCTGTAATGTTCCTACTGCGCTCTGAAAAAATGCCATAATATAAATCCTCCATAATTTTCATGATTTTCGGCTGTTATTCTTTTCTGCCGAATTTTATTAAAATGTTTCTTGCGGACATTGAAAGAACCGGAAAGCAATTATGCCTCCGGTCCTGCGCCCTCTCCGTATTCAGTTGTCTGTCTGCGTGATCCTGCCACGCGGTCTCTTAGAAAAGACCAGAAAGTAAAGGAACAAGTGTAGTTCCGATAAGAGCCACACCGCCGCCTGCCATAAGCTGCTTCATTCCCTGGGACTTTGCTCCGGGATTATCGTTTCCGTATCCTTCCATAAGATTGATTGCACCCCAGATTCCAAGACCTGCTCCAAGTGCGATAACAAGTGTCTGTAAGGTTCCTACTGCGCTCTGAAAAAATGCCATAATTCAAATTCCTCCATTAAATGATTTTGTGTGATATACTTTTTCCTTCTGCCCTGACCAAAGGGCGGTTTATAGTTACTGCCGGTCTCCCTGCAGTGATTCCGGCTATGCGCGCATATTAAAAAACTCCTGTATTCCAGTCTTTATCACTGAAACAAGGAGCTTCTTACTTTGTCATGTCGATGACTTCGTACTCGTCATCTGCTTTCAGTATTAAGTTGTGATTGAGGAATTTTACCACATCAAAGTAATTCCTCTTGTCATAATCTGCCGTCAGCTTGTAATTTGGATGCTGCGTCAGATCATATTTATCGGATAAGAAAGGTCTTACACCACGGACCTGCACAATACATTTCGAGCCGTCCATGACTGCCAGTTCATCCATTGTCATAAGATCCTTACCAAGTTTCTGGTAATTCATATTGTAGCTTTCCTGGGATCCTTTAGACTGACCTGTATTATACATATCGATTGTCTCTTTTCCCAGAATCGCATTCAGATCCTTCAAAGTGGTCTGCTCCGTACCACCAAGAAAAATCTGTGAATCCATGTTGCCGATGATCGTATCAGCGTTATCCTTATAAATCGCTTTCAGCTGCGACTTGGCCTGTAATACCAGGCATGCCGATATTTCTCGGCTTCGGATTGTTGCGACCAGCTTCTCCAGGTTCGGTATCTGGCCGATATTCGCCGCCTCATCAATCAGACATCTTACATGTACCGGTAATCTTCCACCATACACATCATCCGCTTTCTCACACAGAAGATTGAACATCTGTGTATAGATCATGGAGATCAGAAAATTGAATGTTCCGTCTGTATCTGACATAATCAGAAACAGCGCTGTTTTCTTATCTCCCAATGTGTCCAGTTCCAGCTCATCATAAGCCGTCAGGTCTCTTAATTCCTTGATATCAAACGGTGCAAGTCTTGCTCCACAGCTTACCAGAATGGACTTGGCCGTCTTTCCTGCTGCCAACTTGTACTTGGCATACTGTCTTACAGCAAAGTGATCCGGATTCTGTTCTGCCAGTTCATCAAACATCATATCCACCGGATTCTTGAATTCTTCATCATCCTCACGGACTTCCATTGCATTGATCATTTCAAGCAGTATTGAAAAATTCTGTTCCTCTTCCGGTGCCTCATAATGAATATATCCAATCAACGCAGTATAAAGCAGCGTCTCCGCTTTGAGCCAGAAATCATCCCCGCCTTTGCTCTCCCCTTTTGTATTGGCGATTAGCGTTGTCACCAGTTTCAGAATATCCTTCTCAGAATGGAGATAGGCAAAAGGATTATAGTGCATTGATTTTGAAAAGTTGATGGTATTAAATATCTTCATCCGGTACCCGTTCTTATAAAGGGCATTTCCCACTTCATTGACTAGACCTCCCTTCGGATCAGTCACCACATAGGATGAATGCATCTGTAAAAGGTTCGGTTTTATGAAAAATCGTGTCTTACCTGAACCGGATCCACCAACTACCAGAACATTCTTATTTCTGGCATATTTCGGAATCTTTGGTCTGCTGCTCATGGTAATCCTCTCAGACTGTGACAGAATCACATTGTTTGCAAACACAGGGTCCTCAAATGGTTCAATATCAGCATGTCTGCCCCATCTGGCAGAACCATATTCCTCATTGTGCCGGAACTTCTTAGCGTTCTTTCCTTTCAGATATACTGCAAGCCTGAGTGCTGCCCCGCAGGCAATTCCCACCAACAGATCAGCAGGATAAAGGCTCGGCAGAGGATTAGAAAAAGCCGTTGCAAATACACCATCAAGGACCAGGCTCTGAACCTTTTCCGATGCATTTACTCCGGCTGCAATTCTCCATGCCTCACCAAGATTTGTTGCAAGCAATCCCAGAATGATATAGGGGATATTCAGGATCAGCTGCTTTTTCAACTGTTTTGTGTTCATCGCGACCTCTCCTTCTTTTTCTCTGCTACCTTCTTTGGAATTGCTGCCACAATCTCCTTGAATTTTTTTAGTTTCTCCAGAACACTGGTCTTCTCTACGGAAGGCTTCTTGACCTGTTTTGCAGAATAATCCTGTAAAATCCTTGTGATGGCATCTGTATCTTTTGCCTTGAAAAAGACTGTATATACTGGAGGACTTGCCTCTTTATCTTTTACAACCGCAAAATCGACTCCGTATTTCTTTGCGATTTTCTGAAAATCTTTCATGCCTTCATCTGCTAAAGGAATAGAAGAAACTCCCTGTCCCTGCCTAATCAGTGTTTTCACTGACTGCTTGCCGGTTGTGGGATGGATCTTATTAACTGCTGCTTTCCCGGCAGCCTTCACAGGGGCTTGCACTGCCTCTCTTAATCCCTTCATAAGCTGATCAAGTTCCGGTTTTAACATTTTGATTGCTATATTCACAGATTTGTTGGCAATCTCCCTGTCAACTTCTTCATGAACCAGTTTTCTCACTCCTTCCCATCAAAAAAACAGCCCGAAGGCTGTATCCACAAAATTACTGTTCTTTTTTATTCTTATCCACACCGAGGACTCCCCTCATAGTGGATGAAGCTACATGAAAGCGGTTGGCTATTGCTATATCTGTAAGCACCGTATCATCCACCGCTGAACCACAAACCACGAGAATTCTGGATCTTCTTAACATATCTTCTGACATATCCATATAATCCTTGTACTCATCTGCATTACTGGTATCAATTACCTCTGGCAATGATAAAAGCGGACAAATTGGTGTGTAGCCTGCTTCATATAATTTTCTGCAATATCGTTTTGCAGACCTTTTGGCTCTGCTCCTGTCTGCACTCCAGGCAGATGTTACATAAGCCCACGGTTTGTTATTCATCTGCAGCCTCCTATCCCAGCTGGTATGCCTGAATTTTGTATTTTCCAAGTGCAAGCATTGTCATCCTGCTTTTCAAAGCTACGATCACATCCGCAATATCCTCATCATCAATCGCCTGTAATCCATTACAGGACTTCATGACCAGATACCCGGACGGAAGGTATGCCTCCCCGTCAATGATCAGCTTTCTGCTTGCGTCATATATCAGAATATAATCTGATTTTCCAATCATTACTGACGCACTGTTATTTCCAAATCCATCAAGGATCCTTAATGCTTCCCTGGTACTGATATAATTCACCTTCTGTTCGCCATCTACATAAATTGCCCCATCCGAAGGCATACTGTCACATCCGATTGCACAAACCAGTCCTTCCAGGTTTTCTGCAATCTTCTCAACATATGCCATGATTTTCTCCATATCCATTTTTGTCTCTCCTCTGCTATATTCTTCCTTCTGCCATATCGTGATTAACCTCTGCACGATAATAGCTGTCTATTGTTGCCGGTGCGTTATACAGTGCTGCCAGCATATACTGCTTGATGCTTCTGATCTTGGTAGTGTTTTCCTGCATACAGTTCATTACATAGCGGATATGCTCCATGTTCAGCTTCATGAACCGCCCCTTTACCACATTTACTGACTTCACATCCCCGGCAATACAAATGATCTTTCTTTTGGAACACACAACATCCAGAATAAGATCCATGATGCCGTCTATCATTTCTCTGTCATATGGATAATCCTGTTTCAATGCCTCAATATTGAGCTGTTCCATGAAATATTTCTCATATCTCATCCTATCCTCATCCGCTGATAAGATAGGATTAGTATTATTAAAATCAGTATTATTGTTATATGTATAATTAGGCTGTAAATTATACAGGTCCTGACCTGTAACTTTTACTGGTGGTGAACTGTAATTCTTACTGGTCTTGACCTGTAAATTCTGTTGGTCTATGAAATTCTTTACATAGATCAGTGCCGGCTTGCCAAATCCCTGCCGGATCCTTTCAATCAGACCAAACTCTTCCAGCTCCGTCAGATACTTGATTGCTGATTTTTCTGCACAGTTCATTGCCTGTCTTATAGTTGTCAGGGTGAAAATGATATACACTCTTCCCTCATCATCAATCCAGCCGTTTTCCATCGACAGAGATACCCTGTCCAATAAAAGACCGTAAAGAACCTTTCCCTCTGTGGAAATATTCTGGAACCGGTTATCTATAAACAGCACCTTGGGAATCCGGTAAAATGCAAACTGCTGTGACTGTGCCCCATAGAAATAATCAAATGCCATTTCCTGTTTCCTTTTTCTTTCTCATGTCTTCCACCAGCTTTTTATAGCATGGAAAACAAAACGATTTATCATGACCATACGGACACTCATGGCTGCAATTCTGTGGATGACTTATAGGTGGTCTTCCACCAATTCCGCTGTAACTCTTTCCATTCTGTCCTCTTGTATCCTTATGTGCTTTTGCCACTGTAATCACCATTCCTTCCCATCAAAAAAGTGCCAGTCCCGTGGCAATCACCACAGGCTGACACAATCCTATTTTTTATAATACTTCTCTGCCTTTTGATTTTGCTGCTTTTTCCGCAGCATCCTTTATCGGAGGCTTTGCAGCTGCTTCCTTCTGCTTATCCTTCAGATCTTTTAATACGGATCCTTTCTCCTCTGCTTTTTCATCAATCTCTGTTTTCTTTTCCTGCTGTCTTGCCTCATACTTCTCTGCAAGTTCAAAGACATGTTCCTTGGAATCGTAATGGTAGACGTTATCAGAAAGTCTTTCCTCCGGACTTACCTCATTGGCATTCACATCCTTTACCATATCCCTGAGCGCATCAGCTGTCATGTCTCCATTATCGGGAACCAAAAGGATCTCATTGATGGAAGACGGAAGCACAAAGAAATCTCCGCCAACTCTTTCTGCTGCCTGATCCATGAAATCCTGATAGGCAATTACTCCCGCTCCGGAATTCTTATCAGGGACTGTTGCAACGTACATAGTTTCCTCCGCATCATCCGGAATTCCAAACATCTCATATACTTCCGGTCCCATCATTTCCTTCATGACCTCATTCATTCCCATGATCACTACTGGTCTGATCTCCGGTGAATTCTCCAGAGCATCTGACCTGAGCTGTTCATGGGAAACTCCCATACGATCCATCAGATTGTTGGTGACCAGAATAGATGCACGTCCATCTTCGCTGCTCTCCATCACAAAACGATATACAACTGCCAGATCTTCCATTCTGTCATGCGGTACGTTGGCAAGCAGATCAGCGTTTGCATCCGCTGAAATGACTTCCACAGAAAGCTTCTCTTTCATGTTCTCATAATCCATAAGAGCACTTACATCAATAGCAGGGGCTCTGTCAAGACCATCAGCAATGACCATTGTTGCACTGGCAAGCACTCCGGCATAATCATCCGTGTGCTCATAGCTTGCAAAGGCATTCTCAATATTGAAATTGACACCCACATTGTTGCCTTCCGGAACAACCGACATAGCTTCATAATTCTGATTTGTCTTCTCCACATTATTGAAGCTGATCCTTACATCATCATAGCCTCTCTCATAGAGCTTTTCTTTGATATCCTCTGCAAATTCCTGCTTAAATGTTTCGTAATTCATAGTTTTCCTCTCTTTCTCACCAGAAACCATAAAATCCATAACCCTGTATTCATCCGGGATGTTCTCACGGTCTCCATCGTAATATTCTGTAAAAGATTCCTGTGTATCTCTCACATATCCATAATCTGTAAACTGTCCCATTTCGTTAATGGCCACATCTCTGCCGTAGGCCTCATAATCAATGTAATCAGCAAGATAATCCGGAACTTCCATCATACCGAGTTCTTCGATATAGTAATGTCCCAGATCAGCATTGCTTTCTACTCCCGGATAGATTTCATACTTATCCAGGTTATCAATAAGATTGATCACATCTTTAATGCTGCCTGTATAATCACTGATCTGCATTGCCGCCTGAAAATGGTTATAATCATGATCATCCAGCTCATCGAGCTTGGAAGCCAGATAATTGAGTTCATCCAGGTTTTCATATTCTCCCAACTTTTCATACAGCCCATCAACATAACAGTCATAATCACTAATGAACCATTCTTCATAAGGATTACCGAAATCATCTTTTGAGCCGATTCCAATTCGTTCAAATACTTTTTGCAGTTCTTCTGATGTGGTGGGAAACTTCACCCATTCGCCGACCAACTCACCCTCGTTGTATTTTCCAAGATTGGTGATGAAGGCTTCAAACGGACAGTCATGGTCATATTCATACGCCATGCAATTTCCTCCTGATTTTATTATTCAGGTCGTCACCTGATTTTGGCATCAAAAAAGCGCCATACCCATCACCGATCCGGTAATGAGCTGACGCTTCATTCTTGATCCATATTCTTTTGCAAAAGAGAAACAAATGACTGACCGCTTTCGCGTTTCATGTCTCATTTGTCTATGATAATATTATCACACCCCTATTCAGAAAAAAAGAGTCAAAATAGTAGTCAAACCGTAGTCATTTGTAACAAAATAGTAGTCAAACCGTAGTCGTTCGTCGCGGTTATTCAGATTCCTGTGCTTTTATGCCTTTCCACGATATCAGACCTAGTATCACAGTAACTGTAAAACATATTACCATAACTGTATTTCTCTGAATTTCTGTATCATATGCTTTCCAGCCTGCACCTATTATTGCAACTGCTATACTTACAAAGATTGTAAAAATAATTCTTCCTGCCAAGAACGCATGTTGTAAAATCATTGATGCGATGAATATTACAAAAGCCACTGTAATGTAGACAGCCACATGCCACTCTCCTGTATAAGTAAGCATATAGAATAATAATGATGCCAATCCTGAGCTTAATACATCAAATCTCCTTAGCAGAAATAATAAGCATGATAACACTGCACCAATCAATCCACCTATGACGGTTGCAAATGTCCCCGCCAGTTCAGCATCTAATTTTGCATTTTCTTTTTTCCGTGCTTCATAATAATATTCATCTTCATACATAACCGAATACCTCCCAGCCTTACATACAATTATCAAATGTTTCCTTTTTCTTTTTCATTTTTTACTTTATATGCTATAAGATTCAGTACATAATCAGGGACCTCGCTCACACCCCGCTCCCAGTCCTGCATCGTTCTATACGGAATTCCAAGCCATTCAGCAAATTCTTTTCTGTTCATATTTGTCTGTTCACGAACCTTTACACACATAGCAGACATTCTTTTCTTCCTTCCTTCTTTATCAGCCTTTTCATTTTCAATTACCACTCCATCATGTAATATAAAATCATAATTTTCAAAATTGCTCATATCTGCCTCCATATACGGAATCCGTGTCTATTTATTAATTTGATTATATACACGAAATCCGTATACGTCAAGTCATTATTTGCAACTTACAGCAAACTGGGGATAATCATGGTTAACCTCTGCCTGATAATAACCACTGATTGTACTTGGTGCATTGAACAATGTTGCCAGCAGATATTTCTTGATGTTATGCACTTTTGTGGTATTTGATTTCATACATCCCATTGCATATTCAATATGCGAACTGGTCAGTTTCAGAAATTTACTTCTGACCAGCTCTGCCGGATATTTATTGGATGCCACTACAATTTCATTGTTCCTGCATAACACTGTTTCCAAAATCAGATCAAAGATGCCATTAAGTAACTCTTTGTCAAATGGATATCTCTCTAACAGAATATCCAGATCAATATTATCTCTGATAAGTTCTGCATATGCTTGTACGTCGGATCCTATCTCATCATTTCCAGATACGATAAGATAAGATTCAGTATCACTCAACTCAGTATTATTTATATTATTCTTATTAGTGTGAATATTTTTCACTTCTGGAAGTGTAATTTCTTCACTTCTAGATATGACATTTTTACACTTCAAGACATGTAAATTCTTCACTTCTGAAACTGTCGATTTTTGCTCAGAAGTGAAATTTCTACACTTCTGAACATCCTGTACCATAAACTGTTTTAGATAAATCATGGTTGGTTTTCCCTGCCCCTGACGCTTCTTTTCAATCAAACCAATCCCAACATCCGTGTCCAATTCTTTCATTATAGATATTGCTTTTTTGTTACTGCATCCCAGTGCCTCCATGATATCTTCAAGCGAATAATATATGTAAGCTCTCCCTTCATCGTCCATCCACTGATTTTTCATAGATAGTGACATCCTATCCAGCATTAGCCCGTACAACACCTTTGCCTCCACTGATATTTTTTTGAAATACTCTTCGGTAAATAATAACTTCGGTATCTTATAAAATGAAAACTGATCCGCTTCCTTTCCATAGAAGTAGGATAGTCTTATTCTGTCTTCCATTTGAATCTCCTTCCTGTTCCAGAAGTGCCATTTCTACACTTCTGAAACATCATAATTATATTTCTACTCTGACTGTATCTGATCTGCACTCCACTGTTCCAATAGCTGAATGATTATATTTTCACGTTCTTTCGTTGAATACTGCGGTGGAAAATATTTATCCAGTTTCTTTGCTGAAAAAGATAACTTTGATTCCTTGCTCTTCTTCGGTAATGCATCATTCATTATAGAAATGACACTGAATTGTGTTACATTGGATAAATTAGGATAATTCTTCAATGCTTCAACCTGTACCGGCTTCAAAAATCCATTTTCCTTAAAATATTCATATACCCATTTCTGTACCTGTTCATCAAGATATGAAAGATCTACTGCCATAGCAATGGTTATCTTTTTTATATCCACATAATCCAAAAGCTCTGGAATAAGTTCTGTAAGTCTTATATATTTTGTCACCTGTCTTCCTGTCATTCCAGCCTCATCACCAATAGTCTCCCTTGTTTTTTTGTTAATATCTCCTGACTTGTGGAACTCAGTTCCACAAGTTAAATCTACTCTGCTACCTTGACGGCTCATAGCTTCCATTTTCATCTTAAAGCTAAATGCTCTTTCACTCGGAAGTATTTCTTCCCTCTGAATATTGGCATCGACCATTTTTATAATGGCTTCATCATCTGACATTTCCTTTACGATGGCCGGGACCTTTTTCAATCCCACAATCTTTGCTGCGTGTAACCTGCGATGTCCAGATATCATTTCATAATTTCCGCTCTGATCAGGTCTTACAATTACTGGATTCAGGATGCCATTTTCCCTGATACTATCAACCAAAGTATCCATCTTTTCATCATCCAGCACCTTAAACGGATGGTTCGGAAACGCATGAATTCTTTCAATCTCTATTTCCTGAGTGCCGGCAATCTCCGGTACTCCCAATAATTCATCTACAGACTGTAATTTAATCTTTCCTGCTACTCTGCTTGCCATAATTACTCTGCCTCCTTCAATACTTCTTTAGTTAATGCCATATAAGCAAATGCCGCTTTTCCCTTTGGATCATAGGAATAGATGCTTCCACCCTCCACACTGACCTCTGATGCCCTTACTGACATCGGTATCTCTGTTTCAAATACCTTAATTGATGCAGAATAGGTATCATACACCATCAGGGAAATATCCCTGGCATAATTAGTTCTGTTATCAACCATCGTCAAAAGTATTCCTTCAATCTTGAGCTTTGGGTTCAGCTGCTTCTTTACTCTTCCTATTGTCTTGATCAGCTGCTGTAAGCCTTTGACCGGAAGATACGCAGCCTGCACCGGTATCAGTACAGAATCTGCACATGCCAATGCGTTAATTGTCATCATTCCAAGTGAAGGCATACAATCAATTATGATGTAATCATAAAATTCTCTCAGCCTGTCTACCATAGATCTCAGAATCAGTTCCCTGCTCATGGCATTTACCAAAGACACCTCTATCGCTGATAATTCAATGTTGGCAGGGATAAGGTCTACACCTTCCTTATGGTGTAAGATAGTCTTTTCTATATTCAGTTTTTCATCATTCACAATGTTCATCATCAGTGTTGCCAGAGAATACTCCATTTCATCCGGCTCCTCATAACCTAAGCTGATTGTAAGACTTCCCTGTGGATCTGCGTCTATCAGAAGCACTTTCTTTCCTTCCTTTGCCAATCCTATTCCAAGATTCACACATGATACTGTTTTACCTACTCCACCTTTTTGATTTGATACTGCTATTACTCTGCACATAATCTGTTCCTCCTTTATTCATCCCAATATTTGTTCATATTTAATTTCAACATTTCCAAAATTTCACGCCTCATCTGCTCTGCCGTGTAACTGACAGGAAAAAATCTGTGAAGCTGCTCCGTTTTGAATACTACGCGGTCTATCTCTTTTTGCTTAATTTCACTTAGGATATCTTCCATATCCCTTACTGTAAGGTTCCCATCCGAACTTAATTTCTTTATACGGAGTGCCTGGGAAAGTGATGGTGTGCACTGAGCAAATTCCATTGCATCCAGCATTTCCTTTTGCTCCTTCTTTTTCAGAAATGACAACTGAACTGCCGGAGTAAATCCCATGCTTCCGTCATCCACTTTTTCAAGCATTTCAGGAATAAGTTCTGTGATTTTGATATACCTCTGAACCTGTTTGGGGCTGTCCCCACATTCCTCTCCAATCAGCTCAATGCTTTTCTTTCCCAAATTATGGTCTACCTGACCACATTTTCTTCTTCCTGCCTTCCTTTTGATTGCTTCATACTTCATTTTGTAAGCAAATGCTTTTTCACTTGGACTGATCATTTCCCGTTGTAAATTTGAATCAACCATAGATACAACCGCTTCATCATCTTTTAATACGCGAATGATCACAGGTACCTTACGATAACCTATCTTTTCAGCTGCAAATTTTCTTCTGTGGCCCGATATGATCTCATAAGTTCCATCCTGCCTCGGTCTGACTATCAGAGGATTTAATATTCCATACTTCTTAATGCTCTCCTGTAATTCAATCATCTGACTGTCCGCCTGAACCTTGAATGGATGGTTTACAAATCCCCGAAGTCTTTCCAGCTCAATCTCTACAACTCTTTCATCCTGATTCTGCAATTCCTTCTTTTCTTCCATAGGCAATTTCCTTTCCCTGAACGCAAAAAAGCCCGTCCAGAATAGATTGTATTTCTCTAATCTGAACGGACTCTTCCGACAGGCCTGATATCACAGACAAGAATATCGTGTTTTGTTTCACTGCTTTTCCTAATTTTACACCCCAAAGCTCATCCTACACTGTAGTTAATCCGTCCGGGTGACAGACTAGAAAATGTGAATCAGTGACAAGCATCCATCCCCGCTGACAAAATCAGTATATTTAACCCTGTTTCGCTGACAAATTTGTCACTGAAATTGCAATTCTGCATGAAAAAAGCGGCAATGAAACTATCTTCATTACCGCTAAAAATGAGCGTCTCCTATAGGAATCGAACCTACAATAGAGTCTTAGGAGGACCCCGTTATATCCATTTAACTAAGGAGACAAATGCCGTATTTTCGGGCTTTTCAGCTCTTTTGGCTCCGGCTGCCATATCTATGAATTCAATCACTCTTGTGATGAATTTCCATTGTATCTTATTTTGACATTCAGGTCAATCCCTGTTGGAATCGAACTCTGACTTATCACTTCTCAACTTCCATAAGTCTCAACCATGATTGAACTTTAGGAGGCGCTTGTTATATCCATTTAACTATGAAAACAAATGTATATTACAAACAAATACTACCCTGCATCCAAATGTTTCCTTTGAAACGTCTGCCAACCATCGGCTCACCGATGAGGTCATTTTTGTTTATACACACGCTAAATATTATATCATTACATGATACTTTTATGCAATATATTTTTTCATTTGTAATGATATTTTTTTCTTCTGTGAACTCAATAATATCTCCCAGCACGCTGTACTGGTCACTTTCGATGCCATATGGCATGAAATATGTTGTTACGATTGAAAGAATATCCTCGTTTTGGATTCTTCTCGTAATGGATGAGTATAAATCTATATCTTCCATTGTGAGGCTTTCCATAGCGCCCTCATCGCCATCCCTGGCCTCTGCAATAAGCTGCTTTCTATCTTTTTTGTCTGAATCAACTGTATTTAATGTTTTAGCCTTTTTTTGTTTCATTGGTAGCAAAATACAGCCATCAACTGATAGTCCTGAGAGCACTGCTCCCTTTGCCCTTACCTCTCTGTTTATGTATGCCTTCTCTGACAGATAATCACACACATTCTGCAGATAAAATATAAGTGTTACGCCGAGATTAGGGTCATCACATACGCCTGCATATGATTCCTTCTCTGAGTGCTTTTCGATATCTATAATCTCATTTGTAGTCTTTTCGCTTCCCGTGAAATACGGATAGTAATAATCTATGTCAAAGCTATCATCGTCATTGTATATTCCTCTGACTGTAATTCCCATATTGGGTGCCACATCACATGACAGCTCGGCAAATTCATTGCCCTCGGAATCCTTTGTTACCTTTATTTTTTCCGGCTTATCAATTATATTGTTAATTACCTCGTTTAACTGTTTCTTTGTTATATCTGAAAATCCTATTGCTCTGAGGAATTGGTGCATTACTTATTTCTCTTTTCTTTAAATTACCTGAAGAATTGAAATGTTTTTATCAAGCATGAGATTCAATCTGTTGTGAAGCATCAATTTGCCATTATTTTCATTTCCAAAAATCATGATAATAGGATTCTCCGGATCTACTGTCTGGGAAACTACTACTCCCTCTTCTTCAGCATTGGTCTTTACTGTTGTACCGACAGGATATCTGGCTATTGATGATAGCAGGCACTTAATAATTTTGTTATCATATCTGCCGCCATCATTTTCCTTTATCTGATTTATGGCTTCCTGCACACAAATGCGCTTACACTCCATACCGCTTATCAGCGAATCAAACGCATCACATGCCTGAATTATTCTGCATTCCAGTTCTTTATTCTTTTGCTTCATAGGAAAACCTGTGCCTGCCATATTTTCATGATGTGATAAAACCATCTTCATTGATATTGGCGCTATCCAGCTTTCCTCATCCAATGCCGAATATCCTAAAATGGTATGCTTTTTATATTCAAAAAGCTCCGCAGGATTTGCATTGGAAAAATCCCTGTTTTTATATCGTGTGACAATAAAACGCAGCCCGATGTCATGTAATAAACATCCCACCGCTATGTTATACTTTCGCTTTTCGTCAAGCTTTAGCTTTCTTGCAACAAGCACTGATAAAAGTGTCACCATGACTGTGTGCTCATATAAGTCCGAATTACGCTCTTTTATATCAACAATCACGTCATATGGCATATCATTTATATCATGGACAATATCATTTGCGATTATTTCAAATTCCTTTAAGGATTTGCCATCATGATATATATGACTTTCCATCAGTCTACGCACTTTTTTCACGTATTTGTCGAAAATAGCCGGGTCTACTATAGAATTCGGACTTTCGTAATTCTCATACGGATCCTCTACCATCACTGATTCTATTCCAAGTGACTCTATAAGTGGCACATAATCAGGCTTAATCCTTGTGCCATTTGGTATTAAAATATCATTTTTTTCTGTTAGTATTGGTTCCGCAAGTACTTCACCGCCAACTAAGCTGCTGACTGCTTTTATCCTCATAAACTAAAACACCCCATTGTTATTTTTCTGCAGGCATATTTGCCTCCTTGGCCATATTCAACGCTTCCTGCTCTTCATCTGCTAAAACAATAATGGAATTTCCGCCAACAATCTCCTTGATGTATGTATAGCAACCCTCACGACTGTGAACGGCATTGAGTACAAAGCCATCATCCTTTCCATTTAACATGGCAAGTGAAAAGCTTAGCTTTCCGCCCATCTCATTGAATGCATCATACTTCACAAGTCCTACCTTCTGGTATGAACACTTCATGTTAGCAAATAATTCTTCTATATTCTTTTTGATTGATGAGTTTGCTGCAACAAGTTCATCTACCTCGTCAAGTCTCTTGATAATTGTGTCCTCCAATGACTTTGCAGTTTTTCCACTCATAAACACTTTGTATCTTTTTTTGAGCTTACCGATCTGCACCATATTTATAATTATGAGGATGAGCAGAATAATTACCACTCCCGCCAATCCTAATATAATGTAGTCGGAATCGAATCCTAAATATTCAGAAATCATTTTTTTACTCCTATCTATATTGTCGTACATTTTGCATAAAATTTAAATAGTCTCTTTGTCTCATTTTCTGTATGATTTTATTATTTCTTTTCATTAAATATACAAAATCTAAATACTATCTAATTATTTCTATTGATTTTGGACTGAATTGAGCATGTTTACTATTCTATCCAGCTCATCATGAGAATAATATTCTATTTCTATCTTTCCGGAATTTTCATTTTTCCTGTTGATTAGAACCTTTGTTCCCATATTTTTTTTAAGCTTTTCCTCAAGATCCTTGTAGATTGCTTCCATCTGAGGATTAACCGGTTTTTCAGACTTTGTCTTTTTCTTGTTCTTCTGTAATGATTTAACAAGCTTCTCTGTATCCCTGACACTTAGCTTTTGGTCGAAAATCTGTTGTGCTACCACATACTGCTGATTCTGATCTTCTATACCAAGTAATGCTCTTGCATGGCCTGTAGTGAGCATTTCATCGATCACCATCTGCTGTACCTTTTCATTGAGCTTGAGTAAACGCATTGAATTGGTAACTGCTGTTCTGCTCTTTGATACTCTCTCTGCCACATCATCCTGCTTCAGTTTAAATTCTTCAAGCAGACGTTTGTATGCCAAAGCCTCCTCAATTGGATTCAAATCCTCTCTCTGAATATTTTCTATAAGGGAGATTTCCATAATCTGCTGATTGGTCAATTTTTTGATTATGACAGGGACTTCCTTTAGACCTGCCAGCTTTGCTGCTCTCCATCTTCGCTCACCTGCGACGATTTCATAGTAATCATCCCTTTCCTGGCAAAGTAAAGGCTGTAAAATGCCAAACTGTTTTATCGATTCTGATAACTCTATAAGTGCGTCCTCATCAAATTTCTTTCTAGGCTGTTCTCTGTTAGGCTCTACCTTATTAATATCTATCATTACAGCATCCGCTGCATGATTGCTCTTTGGTTTTACCGGCTTTGATACCTTGTCTGTAATTAATGAATCAAGTCCCTTACCCAATCCTTTTTTTGCCGCCATACTATCTTAAATATCCTTTCTCGCTATTATTTCCTTTGCCAGATTTCTGTAGCTTTCTGCTCCGGCCGATTTACTGTCATACATATTTATCGGAATACCATATGATGGTGCCTCAGCTAATCTGATATTTCTTGGAATCATTGTATTGTAAATCTTTGTATCCAGATTTTCTTTTACTGTCTCTACAACCTGATTTGACAGATTTGTCCTGACATCATACATGGTGAAAACAACTCCCTCAATCTGCAGCTCCGGATTAAGTCTCTCCTGCACCAGATTGATTGTATGAATCAGCTGACTAAGTCCCTCCAAGGCATAATATTCACACTGAATAGGAACAAGAACTGTATCTGCAGTAGTCATTGCATTTACTGTCAGCATGTTGAGTGAAGGAGGACAATCTATAATAATAAAATCATAGTCCTCTTTTATGTAATCAACTGCACTCTTTAATATATATTCCTTATCATTTATGCCCAAAAGCTCAATCTCTGCTCCGGCCAGATTTACATTAGATGGAATAACATATAAATTGTCCACCACCGTATTTTCAATACTCTCTGCAATTGAACACTCATCAAGCATGAGATTGTATACCGTATTCTCCACTTCGTCCTTATTTACACCAAGGCCGCTTGTCATATTACCCTGCGGGTCTAAATCAATTGCCAGCACCTTTTTCTTTTTTTCAGCCAGACACGCTGCCAAATTGATAGAAGTAGTGGTCTTTCCAACCCCACCCTTTTGATTTGCAACTGCTATAATTCTTCCCATTATAAATCCTTTCGCAATTAACTTAAAATTTCTGCCGAATCATCATATTTTTAAATTGTAAATTGAAATCTTACACACTCAAATTATTATATCACTCTTAACTGTATAATGCTATAAAATTCCACTATGTATGCACATTATTTTTTTACATTCTCTGTTTTTCTTGTATTATACGCAAAAATAATACTGCCATCTTCACTTTCATTTTCTCCGAAGCATGAAATATGCTATCTTCAATTGAAAAGTTCTGTCACAGTATTATTGTTTTCAATTGTGCTTTTGGCAAATACATTAGTCATTGTTGCAGTATTGCCTTCTGATCTCGCTTCATTTAATTATTTTAATATTTTTATTCATATAAATTACTTCACCTTCTATATCCCATATTTAAAATTTTTAGTCAGTCTAATTATCAAAACGTAGTTTTCTCGTATTTATTCATCATATCACTTAAATGTTTCACGTGAAACATTACATTTTATCATTTAATACTTATCATAATATATTTTGTATAATAAATTAGATTATACACAATTATATACTATTAAATTACATAATAGTTAATTATACACAATCCATATAATATAATAAAATCACATAATATTAACCTATGCACTATATAAATACATCATTTAATTCTAGAGTATATTATACCATAAGATTTTATAGTACATTCACAGCGTAAGGAATCCGGCATACATACACATTCCAAACGAGTCTACGCAGTAACTTAGAGTATGTTTGAAATCACTTCTATGCATAGCAACGCTCGTACACGGATGTACGAGCGAGTCCATACTGAGCCACGATGGCGAATATGGACGGTTGCGTACTACTGTCTCAACCCATATGTGATTTCTTACATACTCTTAGTTGCGGAGTAAAACGAGTGCGGAATGTATATGTATGACGGATTCCGTATTACTGTCAATAAACTATATTAAACAATCAAAAAGGAATGTTTCACGTGAAACATTCCTTTAATGTAAAATAAATAATGTAAAATATACTACATAATCTGAATAATGTTGTTACGGATTGCAAATACCGCAGCCTGAGTACGATCAGTAACCTCAAGCTTTTTGAAAATACTTGAAATATGATTCTTAACAGTTCTCTCACTAATCTTCATTTCCTTAGCAATATCTCTGTTAAACTTACCAACAGCCATTTCTTTAAGTACTTCCATCTCTCTCTTAGTAAGAGCATCTATCTTAAGCTCATCCTCATTTTTCTGAATCATCTTAGAATTAAGAGCCGGAATAAGACTTGGCTGTATATAAGTCTCACCATCAGCAATAGTGAAAATAGCCTTTTTAAGCTCAGCAGACTCAGAATCTTTCAGTACATATCCGTTAATTCCGATATCTACAGCCTTCATAAGATATTCTGTCTCATTGTGAACAGTAAGAACAAGTACCTTTACCTTAGATTTTCTGTCCTTTAAAGCTTTTAATACCTCAAGACCATTCATCTTTGGCATATTGATATCCAAAAGTAATACATCTGGTCTGAATGTCTTTAATTTATCAAGGCACTCCTCACCATTCTCTGCCTCAGCAATAACCTTGATATCACCGTCAAGCTCCAGCAGATTTTTAAGTCCCTCTCTGATCATAGAATGATCATCTGTAATCATAATGTTAATAGCCATAATTTAATCCTCCTTATTTACAGGTATAATTACCTTAACTATGCACCCCTCACCGGGTCTTGATGAAATAGATATTTTACCGGAAAGAAGATAAATTCTTTCCTTCATCATAGATAATCCAAAGCCTGAATTATCATCTCTGGTAAACTCAGGAATAGCAGATGTATCAAAACCATCTCCATCATCCTTTATTGTCAATGTAAGTGATTTTGGTTCATACTTTAACGAAACATTAATTTCTTTGGCATGACCATGCTTGATAGAATTACTGCAAGCCTCCTGAATGACCCTGAGTAAGGTTAGTGACACAAGACTGTCTACCATGTACTCATCACCTGATGTCTTGAAATTGCATCTTATATTATTTGAATTGCGAAGCTTATCAAGCGCACGCTCAACAGTAATGTTAAATCCAATATCATCAAATGACATAGGCCTTAAATTATAAATCATATTTCGAAGCTCATTGATAATATCCTTCAGTATCTTTCCCTGAGACGTGAGCTCAAGCCGGCACCTGATAGGGTCAACATCCATAAGTTTAAGACAAAGCTCTGTCTTGTGAGTAAGTGATGTCAGACTCTGTACAGTAGAATCGTGCAAATCACGGGCTATACGCTGTCTCTCACTCTCCACAGTCTGTAAAATCACCCTCTTAAAAGCATCACTATCCTCTTCGTTAATAACATCAGATATGGCCTCTGAAATTTCTACTTCATTAGTTGTCTCATCAGAATTATACACTCTGATAACACTATTGATTTCATCAATCTTGCAATCAACATCAGATATCTGTTTGTGTAAAGACTTTATCTGAGGCTCAATCAGCTTCTGCTCTTCCTTAAGTTCCTTAACTTTACTCTTATTATATGAATTGATTTCACGTGGGGTAAAAGCCTCAAAGCTTTCATCGGATTTTCCTTCAAGCATCTGGATAATTTTGATATTTTCTTTAAAATGATTCTCAGCGGCAGTAAGTTTTTCTATAAGCGCATACTTGCTGTCATAAAATTCATCTCTTGTTTTCTCTAAATATTTTTTAACCATAATCACCGAACATTTGTTTGTATAATTAATTTATCTACGATATAATTATATATCATTTTTACTATATTTAAAAGCAATTATAAAAAATAATTGTATAAAACTTCTTTTTTGTTATAATATAGTTATAAGAATACAAAATCAATATATCAAATTTTTCAGATAAAAACAAGGAGGTTATAACATGAAAAAAAGTACAAAAAATCTACTTTTTCTCACATCTGCAGTGATTGCCGGAATGCATATATACAACAGAGTTGTAGACTCTAATGCCGAAAGGAAAAATGCACTCAAAGTAGACAATGGCCACTACTACAAATGGAAAGAAGGAAATATCTTTTATACAAAAACCGGCACCGGTAAGCCAATACTTTTAATACACGACACCGACTCCGGAGCATCCGGTGAAGAATGGGCAAAGGTAGCTAAAAAGCTTGCAAAGAACAATACCGTATACACTATTGATTTGCTTGGATGTGGCCGCTCGGACAAGCCTTCCATCCAATATACAAGCTACATGTATGTACAGATTATCACAGCTTTTGTAAATGACGTAATCGGAAAGCCTGTTAACGTAGCTGCAACCAATCTTTCAACAGCTCCTGTAATCATGGCAAATGCTCTGTCAAAGGATTTATTTAATAAAATAATACTTATAAACCCTGTATCATTGCAACAGCTTAAATGTATACCTGACAAGAGCACCAAATTTAAGCAGAACATAATTAATCTGCCAATCATAGGTACATTTATATACAATAAGCTTATGAGCCCTATCAAAGTAGATTTACTCTTCAGAAATAAGTTTATTTCAAGAGGCCAGCTCATATCAGATAATATGAAGGATGCATACTATGAGTCCGCACATAAAGGGCAAAGCCGCGGCAAATATCTTTACTCAAGCATTTTATCAAACTACATCAATACTAATATTGCGCCTGCTCTCAAGAACCTGGACAAGGATGTATCAATTATAGCATCAACAGGAATAAAAAATAATATGGATGTTATCAACAATTACCATAAGCTAAACAGTAAATGCGACATCATCCATATTGCAAATGCAAAGCTTTATCCTCAGTTAGAGTTACCGGAGAAGACAGCTTCAATTATTAAAAAAATTGTTACTAACTAATTCCATACTTTAATCTAAAATAAGGCACCGCCTATAACTATTCTATAACAATTATAACGGTTTCTTTGAAGGCAGTCCGGCTTTTCTCGGATACTTGTTGCTCGTATTCATAACCTTATCAATTATGACAAAAGAGCGATGATTATCCGAATAGCCAAACTGCTCTATTTTATTCAGCTTTCCTCCCAACAGATAAATGGCCGACTTTGCATCTGCCACCTCGCTCTCGCACTCACCTGATTTATATGACACAAAACAGCCTCCCATTTTCACAAACGGCAGACAGTATTCTGAAAGAGTAGACAGATTTGCAACTGCTCTCGATACACAAATATCATAAGCTGCCCTGTGTTCCTTATCTCTGGCAAAATCCTCTGCCCTGCCATGAACAGCTTCAATATTCTTAAGCTCAAGCGCTTCAATAACTTCATTTAAAAATCCAACTCTCTTATTAAGTGAATCTAATAAAGTAATCTTAAGCTGGGGAAAAGCTATCTTAAGAGGAATACCGGGAAAACCAGCTCCGGTTCCGACATCAATGATACTTTTTTCCGCGTTTAAATCTAATGTGTGGCATAAAAACAAGCTATCAAGGAAGTGTTTCTCTATTACCTCGTCGAAATCTGTGATGGCAGTAAGGTTCATAACCTTGTTTTTTTCGATAAGCATGTCATAATATAGCTCAAATTGCTCTAATTGTGAATTATTTAATGTACATTTAATTTTTGATAATTCATCAGTGAAGTGTGTGAAATCATATTTCATATTTTATTCTCCATTATTATTGTTCAACGCTTGTATTATCTGGGTTTAATCTAGAAAATAAATCAGGATTTGAGTATTTTAATTGTTCCAGAAATACCAGTAAAACCGATATATCAGCCGGTGTGACACCTGAAATTCTGGATGCCTGACCTATACTAAGCGGCTGAAATTCATTCAACTTCTGCTGTGCTTCAATTCTCAGACCCGAAATAGTATTATAATCAAAATCAGTAGGTAACAGTTTTTTCTCAAGCTTCTTAAAATGAGAAACCTGCTTGATCTGTCTTGAAATATACCCTGCGTACTTAATAAGAATATTAATCTGTTCTCTTGTGTCATCAGATAGCTTAGGTCTGTCGGGATCTATCGGAGCGAGCTTGTCATAATCCAGCTCAGGTCTTCTGATAAGCTCCTCAAGTGTGGTTCCGTTGCTTAGCTCTATACTGTTGTATTTCTTCAGGATCTCCTGTACATCAGCCCTTGCTCCGATATTTACGTGCGAGACTCTCTCTATTTCCTTATCAATAAGCTCTTTCTTTTTACATACATAGTCATATCTTTCCTTTGAAATCAGACCAACCTCGTATCCCTTCTCGGTGAGACGCAAATCTGCATTGTCCTGTCTTAAAAGGAGACGATATTCCGCTCTAGAAGTCATCATGCGGTAAGGTTCTCTATTTTTCTTAGTTACCAGATCATCTATCAACACACCTATGTACGCTTCTGACCTGTCAAGTATCAATGGCTTTTTGCCAAGTATCTTCATGGCTGCATTGATGCCGGCGATAAGTCCCTGACATGCAGCCTCCTCATATCCGGATGAACCGTTGAACTGTCCACCACTGAACAGACCATGTATTTTCTTAAACTCGAGCGATGCATATAGCTGGTTTGCATTGATACAGTCGTACTCTATGGCATAAGCGTCTCTTACTATCTTCACGTTTTCAAGTCCCGGAAGAGTGCGGTACATCTCATACTGCACATCCTCAGGCATAGAAGATGACATGCCTCCGACATACATCTCGTTTGTGTTTAAACCCTCAGGCTCAATAAATATCTGATGTCTTTCCTTCTCCGCAAACTTAACCACCTTATCCTCTATTGAAGGACAATACCTAGGGCCTGTTCCCTCTATGATGCCTGCATAAATCGGTGAACGGTCGAGATTGTTTCTGATAATCTCATGTGTCTTATTATTCGTATATGTAAGCCAGCATGAAACCTGATCAATCTGCACACTTTCAGGATCAGTTGTAAATGAAAACGGCACTACCCTCTCGTCACCGAACTGCTCCTCCATCTTCGAGAAATCAAGACTTCTCTTATCTACACGCGCTGGAGTTCCTGTTTTGAATCTGCGCATCTCAATTCCGTGATCTATGAGCGACTGAGTCAGATGGTTTGCTGCCAAAAGTCCATTCGGACCTGTATGAGTGATCATCTCGCCGGTTAAGCACCTGGCTCTTAAATATGTACCGGTACACAGCACAATCGCCTTACAATGATATAAAGCTCCCGAAGTAGTTTTTGCACCGACTATATTATTATTCTCATCGGTAACAATCTCAGAAACCTCCCCCTGTCTGATGGTCAGATGGTCGGTATTTTGAAGGGTTTTTCTCATTTCCATACTATATTCCGCTTTATCTGCCTGCGCGCGGAGAGAATGAACAGCAGGACCCTTCGATTTATTTAGCATCTTTGACTGGATAAAGGTCTTGTCAATGTTTTTTCCCATCTCGCCGCCAAGTGCATCAATCTCCCTGACGAGATGCCCCTTCGAGCTTCCACCGATATTCGGATTACATGGCATGAGCGCTATATTGTCCACGCTTACCGTGAAAACAATAGTCTCAAGTCCAAGTCTGGCACACGCAAGTGCTGCCTCACATCCCGCATGTCCTGCACCAACTACAACAACATCATAATTTTCTTCAACAAACTTACTGCACATAACTGCCTACTTTCCCATACAAAATTTACTGAATATCTCATCCATCAGATCATCCTCAACCGATTCTCCGATTATGAGTCCGAGTGACTCATACGCACTCATCAAATCAATCGAATAAAAATCCTCCGGCATATCATCATCAATACTGTTCATAACAAGCTTAAGACTTTCCTTAGCATCTGACAATAGTTTTTTGTGCCTGATATTTGTGATATAAATCTCATCATTGAATGAGACCTGTCCATCAAAAAACATTTCCTTTATTGTATCAGAAAGCTCATCTATTCCCAAGCTTTCCTTTGCAGAAACCGAGATAACCGTTTTATCCACAAGCTTTTTTATATCATCTGCCGACACCTTTGAAGCCAGATCCGACTTATTTAGTAAAATAACCGCCTTTTTATCTTTAATGAAATTGATAATATCATAATCATTATCATCAAGTGCCACGGACGAATCAACCACATATATGATTAAATCAGCTCCATCGGCATGCTCCATTGCCTTTTTCACACCAATTTTTTCAACAACATCCTCAGTGCTTCTGATGCCTGCAGTGTCAACGAGATTCAGAGTGATTCCACCAATATTAATCTGCTCCTCAAGCACATCTCTCGTGGTTCCGGCTATATCTGTGACAATTGCCCTATCAGTTCCGACAAGCACATTTAAAAGTGATGACTTTCCGGCATTTGGTTTTCCAATGATTACTGTGTTTATTCCTTCCTTCAGAATCCTGCCATTATCTGAGGTTTTTAACAGACCATCTATCTCCGTATACTCATTATCCACAATTGCACGTAGTTTTTGTGGATAACCATCCAAAGAAATATGTTCAGGGTCGTCAAGTGCCGACTCAATAAATGCAATCTCATGCAAAAGCTGCTCCCTTATCTGTCTGATGCTTCCAAGCACGGCTCCGTTTAGCTGGCTTAATGAGCTTTTAAGCGCAAAATCATTTTTTGAATTGATTACATCTATGACAGATTCTGCCTGGGATAAATCAATCCTGCCATTTAAAAATGCCCTTTTGGTAAACTCGCCGGGCTCTGCAGGTCTTGCTCCGTTTTTAATTACTGCTTCAAGCACTCTCTTCATCACATACACACCACCATGGCAGTCTATCTCCACAGTATCCTCCCTCGTGTATGTGTTTGGCGCTTTCATCAAAAGCACCATAACCTCATCTATTTTCTCATCGCCGTCATATATAAAACCATAATGAATGGTATGTGACTGACAGGCGCTTATTTTCGTTTTATTATTCTTGCTTTTATAAATCCTGTCTATTACCGAAAGTGCATCATCTCCGCTTATCCTGACAATTCCGATTCCGGACGGAGACATAGCTGTGGCAATAGCAGCTATTGTATCATTTTGCATATGAAATTCCTCAAAAATTCTAAGATAATATATATTCAAAAAGGATACCTGAAACCAGATACCCTTTTAATGATTTATATCTATTATTTCTTAAGTGTCACAACAACATGTCTGTAAGGCTCATCACCCTCGCTGTGTGTTTCAACAAATCTGTCATTCTGAAGTGCAGAATGAATCACTCTTCTCTCAAAAGGATTCATCGGCTCAAGAGAAACAGGTCTCTTTGTACGCTTAACCTTAAATGAAATATTCTTGGCAAGATTCTCAAGTGTCTCTCTTCTTCTCTTTCTGTAATCCTCAGTATCAATCTTTACTCTGTAGTAATTCTCAGACTGCTTATTGATAGCAAGATTTGTAAGGTACTGGAGTGAATCGAGAGTCTGACCTCTCTTGCCGATTAAAACGCCCATCTCCGGTCCGTTAAGCTCAACATCAACATTTCTGTTGTCCTCATCCACTTTGATATCAATAGTAACCTCAAGCTTCATTGCCTTAAACACGCTGTCAAGGAATTCACGAATCTCATCCTCAACACTTGCCTCGGCCTTTTTAACCTTGATGACAGCATCACGGCTGCCAATTCCAAGGAAACCATTGCTTCCCTTATCAATCACCTCATACTCGAGCTTATCGCTTGTTGTTCCAAGTTTAATAGATGCCTCTGTCAAAGCATCGTCAATTGTTTTTGCAGATACTTCAATGTATTCCACTATTTTCTCCCCCTATTTGCGTGAATTGCGTTCATTAAACTCTTTAACCATATTAGCCTTTGAGGCAAGTGAGCCTGCCTTTGCATTAGCCTTGTACTCAGCGGCCTTTGCCAGCTTCTCCTCTGTGTCTGCTGATGCAGATACGTTTGCCTTACTGTCAATTGACTTTGTCTTAATCTGAGCTGCCTTCTTTATATAATCCTCGGACAGTCCCATTTTTTTTCTCTTATTCTTTGCCTTTTCCTCGTTCTTTGCCATAACAGCCTCAAGATCAAGATTCTCGATATGTCTGTTTACGAAGAACTGCTGGATACCTCTTACAAGTGCAGAGCAGATCCAGTAAATACCAAGACCTACAGGAACTGTGAAGCAGAAAAATAATGACATAAGTGGCATCATGAGATTCATCATCTTCATCTGGCTTGCCATCTGGTCATTGCCGTTTGTAGCCTGTGGCATAAGCTTGATATTGATCATCTGTGTCAGATATGACAATACAGGAATAAGCAGTGCAAGTATTACAAAAAGTAACCACTTATCAGGCTTGTCCGTAAAGTTACTCTTTATGATATACCAAGGTGTATCTGAGATATTCAGTCCCAAAAAGTAGTTGAAATGAAGTAACGCATCGTGCGTCTTCTCAACTGCGCTCTGAATACCATCAAAAAATTTACCGTCCATAAGAGCATCCCAGCCCTTTGAAGGAAGCTTATAAAGGATATCAATGATAAAATTGTTTAAAGTATCACCACTTGCATCAGCAAGCTTTGAAGCCGCATTTGAAGCGTTAAGACCGCTTGATGTAACAACATTATACTTTTCCATCAGACTGACAAGTGTATTCTGATATCCGCTTGTCTGCTGAATTGAATCAACAAGCCCTGTAAAAGAGCCCTTAACTCCGCTCAGATAAGCAGGAATATTGTAGAACACACGGTACAGTGCAAACAGAATAGGCATCTGTATAAGCATCTGCACACAGCTTCCCATCGGAGAAATACCGTACTTCTGGTATAAAAGCTGTGTCTCCTCCTGCATGGCCATCATTGAAGCCTGATCCTTTTTATTTTTATATTTAGCCTGGATAGCCTGCATCTCGGGCTGCATTTTCTGTGATAGCTTAGAAAACTTCTGCTGCTTAATAGTCAGTGGCAACAGACACATGTAGATTATAATCGTAATAATTACAATACTTAGTACAACGCTCTCAACTCTTCCACCTGTAATATTAGATATACCACTGTATATCCAATCCATCAGCATACCGAGAAGCTTGGCAATTGGTCCAAGAATAGAGCCTGGATATGCGGTTAATAAAATGTCCGACATAAAAACCTCCATTGCTGCTATGGAACCGGATCATACCCACCCTTTGAAAAAGGATTACATCTCAATATCCTCCACGCCGCAAGCAGACCACCCTTTATGGCACCGTACTTTTGCACGGCCTGCAAACCATACTCTGAGCAGGTCGGACAATATGGGCATTTCGTTGATTTCATCGGGGAAATATACTTCCTATAAAATTTAATCAAAAATATCAAGATACTTTTCAAAACGATTCCATCTTCTTTTTCATTATTCAAATATTTTGTTTCTTAATAATCCTGTGAAGACCTCCAAGATGTAAAACAGCACTTTCTATTTCCTTATAACCAACATGCCGCGCTGCAACTCTTGCGATGACTACGATGTCCAAACCACTATCGAACATGTCCTCATGTAGTCTGTAGCTCTCTCTCACGAGACGAGTAATATGATGTCTAATAACACTATTTCCAACTTTTTTGCTAACTGATATACCTATACGATTATTTTCTGTGTTATTTTTCAGAACATACATAACGAGGTATCTGTTAGCAAACGATACACCGTTATTATATACATTCTGAAAATCCTTGTTTTTTTTCAACGAATCTGAAAATTTCATTTGACGCTGTCCTTCTAAAAACAATCAAAAATGAAGAAAAGACCACAAAAATTGTGGCCTATGCTGATAATTTTTTTCTTCCTTTTAATCTTCTGGCTGCGATTACTTTTCTTCCGCCAGCAGTTTTCATTCTCTGTCTGAATCCATGAACTTTTGCTCTCTGTCTCTTCTTAGGTTGGAATGTCATCTTCATATATATCCACCTCCTTTACGTTAAAAAACATCGGTATAATTATAACAAAAATTCCTGTTGTGTCAAGGATTTTCTCAATTTTCTTTAAATTTCTACATATATTTTTTTATCGGTTTACATTCCACAATAAAAATGTGGAAAACGAGTTTCTTCTATATATATAATAATTCTTGATAACCGTCTATATTTTGATATAAACCACCTGTTGTGACCAACATATTGTGGAAAGTTATCAAGATATCAAAAAGTTATCCACAATATGTGAATAACATGTTGGTAACTTTGTATAATTGTGGTTGAAAAATGTGAATAAAGCATTTTTGTAAATCTTTTTACATTGCCTAAATGCCAAAAATAGTGTACTATATAGTATGTATGGGATTGTGGAGAACATTCCCATAATATACTCTTTATATGTTAAATAATGGAGAACTTTGATGGATAAAGTAATGGAAAAGTGGAATGAAATACTACAGATGGTCAAGGAAGAGCATGGTCTGACAGACGTTTCCTTTAATACGTGGATAAAACCGCTTGAGGTGTTCGCCATAGACGGCAATACACTGTATATTCTCGTTCCGTCTGAGCAGATGGGGCTCAGCTATATCAACAAAAAATATTATCTTCCTCTTAAGGTAGCTATAGGTGAGGTGACAGGTATCGAGTATGATATCCAGTTTATTTTACCGGATCAGGCTCAGAGCCTTAAGTTTAAAAACAACGATACCCCTCAGCTTGAGCCACAGACTCCTGTAAAGGGAGATCACTCAAACTTAAACCCTAACTATACCTTCGACACCTTTGTCGTAGGTAATAATAACAGATTTGCCCATTCTGCTTCCCTTGCAGTGGCAGAAAGCCCGGGTGAAGCATACAATCCGCTCTATATATATGGTGGTCCTGGACTTGGCAAGACTCATCTTATGCATTCAATAGGTCATTTCATCATTGACCAGAATCCTGATACCAAGGTGCTTTATGTTACTTCTGAAGAGTTTACCAACGAGGTTATCGAATCTATCCGTAACGGTAATTCTTCTGCCATGACAAAGTTCCGTGACAAATACAGGACTGTAGATGTGCTCATGATTGATGATATCCAGTTCATCATAGGAAAGGAAAGTACTCAGGAGGAGTTTTTCCACACCTTCAACACACTGCAGACACAGGGCAAGCAGATTATCCTTACCTCTGATAAGCCGCCTAAGGAGATGGAGACTCTCGAGGAGCGTATCCGCTCACGTTTCGAGTGGGGACTGATGGCTGATATCGGTACTCCCGACTATGAGACGAGGATGGCTATCCTCCGTAAGAAAGCTGAAACTGACAGTTTTGATATAGATGATGATATTTTAAACTACATTGCTTCAAACATCAGCTCCAACATCCGTGAGCTTGAGGGAGCCTTAAACAAGCTTTTAGCCTTCCACAATCTCGAGCATACTCACATCACCATGGATATCGCTGAGAGGGAGCTTTCCAATATCATCACGCCGGACAAGCCAAGGGAAATCACTGCACAGCTCATCATCGAGGTCGTTTCAGAGCATTTCCACATCTCTGTTGACCAGATGATTTCAAAGACCAGAAGCAGCGAGATTGCACGTCCAAGACAGATTGCCATGTACCTCTGCAAGACCATGACCTCTGATTCACTTGATGTAATCGGCCAGCTTTTGGGCGGCAGAGACCACTCTACTATCATCCACGGCATCAAGAAGGTCACCAAGGATTACGAGGAGAATGACAGTACACGTACTCTCATAGAAACTATCAAGAAAAAGATTAATCCAAATTAGTTTCTACCTATTTATATATGTGCTCATTTGCATGTTAATAATTTGGTTATAACCTTGCTTTTATTTCCACATGAGCATGTTAATGACAGGTTGAAGGAAAGTGAATAAAAAGTTATCAATTTTTATCATTTTTACTTCAACAGGCTTTTAAGCAAGTTATCAAGCCTCTTAAAGCTTGTCTTTAAAGGCTTTGAAGGGGTTTTGAACTTTTTAACAGCCCCTAAGAAGAATATTACGAATATCTTTTAAATATTTATATATACGCGCAGGAAGGAGTTTTTCTAAATGAAACTTATTTGTTCAAAAGCAAATTTACTGAAAGGTGTTAATATCGTATCGAAGGCAGTACCTACACGTACTACAATGGCAATTCTCGAGTGCATACTGATTGATGCATCCGCAAACGAGATTAAGCTTATGGCCAACGATATGGAGCTTGGAATCGAAACAATAATAGACGGAACCATCGAAGAGAGAGGAATTATCGCTCTTGATGCCAAGATTTTTTCAGAAATAGTGAGAAAGCTTCCTGACAATGATGTAACAATTGAGACAGATGCTTCTTTCAAGACCGTCATATCATGTGAAAAAGCCAAGTTCAATATCATCGGAAAATCAGGTGATGATTTTTCTTACATACCATATGTTGAGAGAAATGAGTCTATTGTCCTCTCACAGTTTACCCTTAAAGAGGTTATCAGACAGACAATTTTTTCAATTGCCGACAATGACAACAATAAGCTGATGACAGGTGAGCTTTTTGAGATTGACGAGAATAAGCTTCGAGTTGTTTCTCTTGACGGACACAGAATATCTATCAGATATATCGAGATGAAAAATCACTATGACAGCAAGAAGGTTGTTGTTCCCGGCAAGACTCTGCAGGAAATAAGCAAGATTATTCCGGGTTCAGCGGATGAGGATGTGGTTATCTATATCACTAACAATCATATTGTTTTTGAATTTGAAAATACTACTGTTGTTTCACGTCTTATCGAGGGTGAGTATTTCAAGATTGACCAGATGCTTTCATCTGACTACGACACTAAGGTCCGCATCAATAAGCGTGAGCTTCTTGACTGTATAGACCGTGCTACTCTTCTTGTCAAGGAGGGAGATAAGAAGCCTATTATCATGAATATCACAGATGGCAATATGGAGCTTCGCATCAATTCATTTATCGGTTCCATGAATGAGGACATCGATATCGACAAAGACGGAAAAGATATTATGATAGGCTTTAATCCTAAGTTCTTCATAGATGCACTTCGTGTTATCGATGAGGAGGAGGTTAATTTATACATGGTCAATCCAAAGGCACCATGCTTCATTAAGGATGATGAGGGCAAGTTTATTTACCTCATTCTTCCGGTAAATTTTAATACAGCAGCAAACTAGGAGATTTTATGAAACAGATTTCTATAAGAGAACAGGATGAGTTCATCAAGCTGGGACAGGCTCTTAAAAAGGCCGATCTTGTGAGCTCGGGAGTTGAGGCAAAAATTGTTATTCAGGATGGTCAGGTGACTGTAAACGGTGAGACTGAGCTTCAGAGAGGAAAAAAGCTTCACGACGGAGATGTTTTCTCATATGACGGCGAAACAGTTAAGGTTGTTAAATAATGATTATTAAGTCAATCCAACTGAGTAATTTCAGAAATTACGAAAAACTGGATATCAGCTTTGATAGTGAAACCAACATAATCTACGGCGATAATGCCCAGGGCAAGACCAATATACTTGAGGCTGCATATTTAAGCGGCACTACAAAGTCCCATAAGGGCAGCAAGGACAAGGAAATGATCAGGTTTGGCGAGGATGAGGCACATATCAGGACAATTGTCGAAAAAAATGACAAGGAATACCGGATTGACATGCATCTGCGAAAAAACGGTGCAAAGGGTGTGGCCATCAATAAAATGCCGATCAAAAAAGCGAGTGAGCTGTTTGGTATTTTGAATATTGTGTTTTTCTCTCCTGAGGATCTCAATATTATCAAAAACGGTCCTGCCGAGAGGCGTAGATTTATAGATTTGGAGCTTTGCCAGCTTGACAAAATATATCTGTCTAACCTGAGTAAGTATAATAAGACATTAGTTCAGCGAAACAGACTGTTAAAGGATATAGCTTACAGACCTGATTTGATTGATACACTTCAGGTATGGGATATGCAGCTTCTCGAGTATGGCAGACACGTTATAAAAAAGCGGCGCGAGTTTGTTAATGAGCTAAATGAAATAATACAGGATATTCACAGCAATATTTCGGGAGGCAGGGAGAAGCTTATACTCAAATATGAGCCGAGCATTGATGATATTTTTTTCGAGGACGAGCTGCTTAAGGCAAGAAGCAGGGATTTGAAGCTGTGCCAGACAACCGTTGGACCGCACAGGGACGATATGCTTTTTTCAGTGGACGGTGTGGATATCAGAAAATACGGCTCGCAGGGTCAGCAGAGGACATCTGCTCTCTCACTCAAGCTTTCTGAGATTAGTCTTGTAAAGAAAAATATAAACAGCACTCCCGTGCTTTTACTGGATGATGTGCTTTCAGAGCTGGATGGCAACAGGCAGAACTATCTGCTCAACAGCTTAAGTGATACACAGACCATTATCACTTGTACGGGACTTGATGAATTTGTAAAAAATAGATTTCAGGTGGACAAGGTCTTTCATGTCGTGAAGGGCCAGGTGGAGGTTATTGATGAGTAAAGAAATACAGCAGAACAATCAGGAATACGGAGCTGACCAGATTCAGATACTTGAGGGTCTTGAGGCGGTCAGAAAAAGACCGGGTATGTATATCGGCAGTACGTCTTCGAGAGGACTTCATCATCTGGTTTACGAGATAGTGGACAATGCAGTTGATGAGGCCTTAGCCGGTTATTGTAAAAATATCGAGGTCACAATCGAGGAAGACAATTCCATAACAGTACAGGATGATGGACGAGGAATCCCGGTCGGAACCAATCATAAAGCAAAAAAATCAGCACTTGAGGTCGTTTTTACAGTGCTTCACGCAGGTGGTAAATTCGGCGGTGGAGGCTATAAGGTATCAGGCGGTCTGCACGGAGTTGGTGCATCTGTAGTAAATGCTCTTTCCACATGGCTGACAGTTGAGGTCTACAAGGACGGAAATATTTACAGACAAAGCTACAAGCGTGGCAAAACCGACGATACTGTAAAGATTGTTGGACAGTGTGACGAGTCGCTTCATGGTACAAAGGTGCATTTTCTGCCGGATCCGGAGATTTTTGAGGAGACAGTGTATGATTACGATACCTTAAAGCAGCGTCTCAGGGAGACAGCCTTCCTCACAAAAGGACTTAAGATTACTTTAAAGGATGTGCGTGAGAACAGCCATCACAATCATGTATTCCACTATGAGGGAGGAATCAAGGAGTTCGTCGAGTATCTTAACCGTGGCAAGGAGGCTCTCTATGATGAGGTAATCTACTGCGAGGGAACACAAAACGGTGTTTATGTTGAGGTTGCATTGCAGCACAATGATTCGTTCAATGATTCAACCTTCAGCTTCGTAAACAATGTAATCACACCTGAGGGAGGTACTCATCTCGCAGGCTTTAGAAATGCCCTGACAAAGACCTTCAATGCCTATGCGCGTGAGAAAAAGATACTTAAGGATTCAGATCCGGCACTGACAGGTGATGATATCCGTGAGGGACTTACCGCAATCATCAGTATCAAGATTGAGGAGCCTCAGTTCGAGGGACAGACAAAGCAGAAGCTTGGAAACAGTGAGGCCAGAGGAGCCGTAGATGCAGTTGTATCGGAAAAGCTCACATATTTCCTCGAGCAGAATCCTGATGTAGCCAAAAATATCTGTGAGAAATCACTTTTAGCACAGAGAGCCAGAGAGGCCGCAAGAAAAGCAAGAGACCTGACCAGAAGAAAGACCTCTCTCGATGGAGGTACTCTGCCGGGCAAGCTTGCTGACTGCTCAGACAAGGATCCTAAAAACTGTGAAATTTTCATAGTCGAGGGAGATTCAGCCGGCGGTTCTGCAAAGACAGCAAGAAGCCGTGCTACACAGGCAATTTTACCTCTGCGAGGCAAGATACTGAATGTTGAAAAGGCAAGACTTGACCGTATATATGACAATGCAGAAATCAGAGCCATGATTACAGCATTCGGAACAGGAATCCATGAGGATTTTGATATAACAAAGCTGCGTTATGACAAGATAATCATCATGACAGATGCCGATGTAGATGGTGCTCACATCGCTACTCTCATGCTCACCTTCCTCTACAGATTCATGCCTGATCTGATCAAGGAGGGACATGTATACCTGGCTACACCGCCACTTTACAAGGTGGAGAAAAACAAGGGTGTATGGTATGCCTACGATGATGACGAGCTCAAGCAGATTTTAAATGACATAGGCCGTGACAATAATAACAAGATCCAGCGATACAAGGGACTTGGCGAGATGGATGCTGATCAGCTCTGGGAGACAACAATGGATCCTGATCATAGAATTTTGAAACAGGTCATGATAGACGGAGAAAATTCATCTGAGCTTGATGTGACATTTACCACACTGATGGGTGATAAGGTAGAGCCAAGAAAAGAATTTATTGAAGCTAATGCCAAGTATGTAACAAATCTTGACATCTAGCAGGGAGGAGTAATTTAAGTGGACGACAAAATTTTTGACCAGATACAGCAGGTCGATTTGAAAAAAACAATGGAGAGCTCCTACATAGATTACGCGATGAGCGTTATTGCAAGCCGTGCCCTCCCTGATGTCAGGGACGGATTAAAGCCTGTTCAGAGGCGAGTACTCTACTCTATGGTCGAGCTCGGAAATACACCTGACAAGCCACACAGAAAATGTGCGCGTATTGTCGGTGATACAATGGGTAAATACCACCCACACGGAGACAGCTCAATCTATGGAGCACTCGTAAATATGGCACAGGACTGGTCTATGAGATACACACTCGTGGACGGTCATGGCAACTTTGGTTCAGTCGATGGAGACGGAGCCGCCGCCATGCGATACACAGAGGCAAGACTCTCAAAGATTTCTCTTGAATTAATCAAGGATATCGGCAAAAATACAGTAGATTTTGAGCCAAACTTTGATGAGACAGAAAAAGAGCCGACAGTGCTCCCATCAAGATATCCAAACCTTTTAGTAAACGGAACCACAGGAATTGCGGTAGGTATGGCAACCAATATCCCACCTCACAATCTGCGTGAAGTGGTCAATGCCGTAGTGTGCCTTATCGACAACGATATCGAGGACAAAGAAACCACAATTGATGAGCTTATCGATGTGGTAAAGGGACCGGATTTCCCTACAGGCGGCATAATTCTCGGAACAAGTGGCATCAAAGAGGCTTACAGAACAGGCCGTGGCAAAATAAGAGTCCGTGCTGTCACCAATATCGAGCCTATGGAAAACGGCAAAAACAGAATTGTAGTGACAGAGCTGCCATACAACGTAAACAAAGCTCGTCTTATTGAGAAAATAGCCGAGCTTCATAAGGACAAAAAGATAGATGGAATAACAGACCTACGCGACGAGACAAGCCGTGAGGGAATGAGAATCGTGGTAGAGCTTCGCCGAGATGTGAACCCGAGTGTAGTTTTAAATATGCTTTTCAAGCATACACAGCTCCAGGATACGTTTGGAGTGATAAACCTTGCACTCGTAAACGGAGAGCCAAAGGTATTAAATCTATACGATCTGCTCAACTACTATCTCATCCACCAGAAGGATGTAGTGACCAGACGTACAAAGTTTGATCTAGACAAGGCAGAGGCCAGGGCACATATTGTAGAGGGTCTCATTATTGCTCAGGACAACATAGACGAGGTAATAAGTATTATTCGCTCAAGCCAGACCACGCAGCAGGCAAAGACCAGATTGATGGAGAGATTTGGCCTGACCGATGAGCAGTCACAGGCAATTGTCGATATGCGTCTTAGGGCTCTGACAGGTCTGGAAAGGGAAAAGCTCGAGGCTGAGTATAAGGAGCTCATGGCTCAGATTGCGCAGTTAAAGGCAATTCTTGCCGATGAGAAAAAGCTTCTTGGAGTAATCAGGGAGGAAATCATCGCAATTGCAGATAAATACGGCGACGACAGAAAGACAGAAATAGGCTATGACGAGTATGATATGTCGATGGAGGATCTCATTCCTGAGACAAATACAGTCATAACAATGACAAAGGTAGGCTACATAAAGCGCATGAGCACTGATAATTTCAAGGCTCAGCACCGCGGTGGCAAGGGAATAAAGGGAATGGAGACAATCGAGGATGATTATATCGTCGAGATGCTCATGACTACATCACACCACTACCTGATGTTTTTCACAAATACAGGAAGAGTATACAGAATCAAGGCATATGAGATACCTGAGGCAAGCCGTACATCAAGAGGCACAGCCATCATCAATCTCATACCGCTTCAGCCTGACGAGAAAATAACAGCCATGATTCCAATCAAAGAATACGAGGATGACAAGTATCTGTTCATGGCTACAAGAAACGGAATAGTCAAGAAAACGCCGATAAAGGATTATGAGAATATCCGAAAGAACGGACTTGCAGCAATCAATCTGCGAGAGGACGACAAACTCATAGAGGTCAAGGTCACAGACAATTCAGAGGATATTTTGCTCTTCACCAAATTCGGACAGTGTATCAGATTCAAGGAGACAGATGTGCGCTCAACAGGCCGTACAACCATGGGTGTTATCGGAATGAATCTTGCACCAAATGATGTAATAATCGCAATGCAGACCGCATCAATGGGTGAGGCAGTGCTTTTAGTATCATCAAACGGACTTGGAAAGCGTACACGAATTGACGAATTTACCACACAAAACCGTGGCGGTAAGGGAGTAAAATGCTACAAGATTACAGAAAAATCAGGCAATCTCGTAGGAGTAAAATCAGTTGAAAACGATGACGAGCTCATGCTCATCACAACAGAGGGAATTATCATCAGAATCCAGGTAAGTGATGTAACAGTGCTTGGACGAATCACAACAGGTGTCAAGCTCATCAACCTGAAAGAAGGAGTGAGCGTAGCCAGCATCGCAAAGGTAGTAGAGGATAAGACTCTCATGCCACCTGAGGAAGCTAAGGAAGAGAATGACGAATCAGAAAATAGTGACGAAGACTCAGCAGAGAATAATAATTCACATGCTGAAGCTATCGAAAATAACACAGAAGCATAACTAAATTCATAAAAGCAGGGTCATAAGATCCTGCTTTTTGCGAATGTGGTGATACTATTCGAGCCTTATTGCGAAAAAATGTTTACATGCAAGCACTATGCATCATATTTGCGTTTTCAGAGGCTTTGAATAGTAATAAATAAACATGATACGGAAAAATAAATATGTTTATCCACAAAATCACAAAAAATAATATTGAATTGTGGATAAAAGGTGCCGGAATTTAAAATACAGAGAATAAAAAGAGAGGAAAAGAAATGATCAGGGAAATAAACGTTTCAGAAATAACAGCTGCAATAAAGGAAATGTGCATACAGGCAAATCATTTTCTTTCGCCGGACATGGACAAGGCACTTAAAGCTGCAACAGCAAATGAAGAATCACCTTTAGGTAAAAAAATATTAAACCAGCTACAAGAAAACTTAAAAATAGCAGGCGAGGATATGATACCGATATGTCAGGATACCGGAATGGCAGTTTTTTTCATAGAAATAGGCCAGGATGTCCATTTTACGGGAGGCGTATTGGAGGATGCCATAAATGAAGGAGTCAGACAGGGCTACACAGACGGCTATCTGAGAAAATCAGTGGTAAAGGATCCGCTCATCAGGGAAAATACAAAGGACAACACACCTGCAGTCATCCATTACTCAATAGTTTCCGGCGACAAGGTCAAAATAACCTTTGCACCAAAGGGTTTTGGAAGCGAAAACATGAGTCGTGTATTTATGTTAAAGCCGGCAGATGGTATAGAGGGAGTAAAAAATGCGATTCTGACAGCAGTTTCAGATGCAGGGCCAAACGCATGTCCTCCTATGGTTGTCGGAGTCGGAGTCGGTGGAACCTTTGAAAAATGCGCAATAATGGCAAAAAAAGCGCTGACAAGAGAAGCAGGCACACATTCAGACATAGAGTATGTGGCAGAGCTTGAAAAAGAGATGCTTGAAAAAATTAATAATCTGGGTATAGGGCCCGGAGGACTCGGCGGAAGCACTACTGCCCTCGCAGTAAACATAAACACATATCCAACCCACATTGCAGGATTGCCGGTTGCGGTAAATATTTGCTGTCATGTAAACCGCCATGTAGTGAAGGAATTGTAAAGAATTACTGCATAGAAGAAGAAAGAAAGTGGCAATTTTAATTGTTACAGCTATAGTGAAATAGTGAAATGTGAAGTGTAATTAAAAAGCTATAATTGTTACAGGTTATATTATGCTGGAAAAATAAAAATACAGTAAAAATAAAAGAATCAGGAGAAAAAAATGGAAAAACATATAACAACTCCAATCACACAGAAAATAACAAAAGACCTGAGATCAGGAGACTATGTATACATAACAGGTGAAATGTATGTGGCAAGAGATGCTGCACACAAAAGAATGATAGAGGCGCTGGACCGTAAAGAAGAACTGCCAATAGATATAAAGGATTCGACAATCTACTATATGGGACCATCACCGGCCAGAGATGGACGTCCAATTGGCTCAGCCGGACCTACAACAGCAACAAGAATGGACAAATATGCCCCAAGACTGCTTGATTTAGGTGAAAAAGCAATGATTGGCAAAGGAAAAAGATCAAAAGAAGTAATAGATGCAGTCATTCGCAATAAAGCAGTGTATTTTGCCGCAGTCGGTGGAGCAGGCGCTCTCCTTTCAAAATGCATAAAATCATCAGAAGTAATCTGCTATGATGATCTCGGTGCAGAGGCAATAAGAAAGATATACGTAGAAGATTTCCCAGTAATTGTGGTAATAGACAGTGAAGGAAACAATCTGTACGAGACTTCAATAAAAGAATTTAAAAAAATATAAAAATACTATTGACAAAACAAAGAAAATTTTATAGAATAAACAATGCGTCACGTAAGTGCGTAAAACATTTAAATAATTTATGTAAAGACTTTGGAGAAGTACTCAAGTGGCCGAAGAGGTGCCCCTGCTAAGGGTATAGGTCGGGAAACTGGCGCGAGGGTTCAAATCCCTCCTTCTCCGCTTTATCTTCTACATAAAATAATTAAAAAAAGTTCTTGACAAATGAAAAACATTTTGATAGAATAAACAAGCTGTCGCAAGACAGAGAACTTAAAACAGAGTTCAAAAAAATAAAAAGTGCTTGACAAACGAACAGCGATTTGATAAAATAATCAAGCTGTCGCAAGAGAGCGAAACAAAGAACATTGATAACTGAACAGTGAGAAACCTTGAAAGATTTTGAGAATCAATCAGAACGCTTCAATGAAAATTGAAGACCTTTAAAACAGTAAATTCAGATTCTATCTGAATGAACGAATTAGCCAAGTTTAACTTGACTGAGATCAACTTTTTAACATGAGAGTTTGATCCTGGCTCAGGATGAACGCTGGCGGCGTGCT
>ERZ773178.498-NODE-498-length-48016-cov-7.018223_pt1 | contig 48016 bp, 87 predicted proteins | sample MGYA00580533_ERZ773178 | MGnify/ENA primary metagenome ERZ773178 (study PRJEB29015, sample SAMEA2737859) | human gut metagenome | biome: human gut; feature: human-associated habitat; material: faeces | place: China | collected 2012 ...
GACCAGAAACAGCTTCGCCCGCCTGGTATCGCGGAAGCGCTCGATCAGCCGTCCGAAAATATAGCCTTGCAGGATGGAGACGAGCATGACCGGCAGATAGCGCGGCTCACCCCAGCCGTAAAACACAAGGCTCGACAGGAGCAGCACGCCGTTTTTCGCCCGTTTGGGTACGAGAAAGTAGACAAGCAGGACAGCGGGGAGAAAATAAAACAGAAACGGAACGCTTGAAAACAGCATGGCAGCCCCTTACTTCAAAGTTGTTATGCGATCGGGTCGTCAGAGACGATCTGCGTGCCGGGATAGGCAGTCTGCAGCTTGTCGCGGAAGGTATCGACCAGATCCTCTGCGCCGAAGACGGAGATCAGATAGCCGTCCAGGCTGGCGACGACCAGCTTGTCCGGGAAGCCGCACATCCACTGCTTGGCCATGATATAGTCCCGGATTTCCTTTGCCGCCTCATCCAGCTTCCCTGCATCGGTCAGGCGCAGCGCACCGCAGGTGAAGGTGTTGCCGTTCATCATATGGAACAGCGACGCGCCGTCGTCCGCCATCGCGACGACGGATGCGGGGATGCTCAGCAGATATTCGACATCGGACGCGTTTTCAAGGCCGACCGTTCCGGGCTGGCCATCGGTCATGTTGGCTTCGGAATAATCGCCGCCCGCCGCAGGGAATTTTTCGTCTTCGGAATAGCTTCCCCAGACAGTATCCAGAATCGTCAGCGCGTCCGGGATATCAGACGCCGTCTCCTGTCCGCCGTTTTTCGCGGCGCAGGCCGTCAGAGAAACTGCCGTCAGCACGGCAAGCAGCATTGCGATCCATTTTTTCATACGTAAGATCCTCCTAGAAAATGTTCTGCGCGGTCATCCGCGCTGTCTTTACAGACGCAGCGCCGCCGCGGCGGTTGCAGCCGATTTGTAAACAGTCTGTAAACGAGCGGCGCACACGCGTTTTGACAGCATAGCACAGTTTCCCCCGTTTGGCAAGCTCTCTTTTTCTTGACACGCGGCCACCGCCCGGGTATGATGGGTGCATCAAAGTACAAGGAGGCTTTCCATGCGTGACGTACAGCTGGGGCAGGTCTACCGCCATTTCAAGGGGGATTATTATCTGGTGGAGGCGCTTGCCCGTGATTCCGAGACGAACGAGCCCTGCGTGATCTACCGCAAGCTTTACGGCGACGGCGGCCTCTGGGTCCGGCCGCTGGATATGTTCCTGAGCCCGGTCGACCGCGAAAAATACCCGGACGCCGGGCAGACCTACCGCTTCGAGCTCCAGACGATCCCCAGCCGGGCTGGGCACTGAGGTACACACCCATCAATACATGCAAAAAAGACGCAGGAATTTGATTCCTGCGTCTTTTTGATCGTGCCATGTAGCCGCGAAGGTGCAGCTGCCAATAAAAAAGCCGTCGTGAACCTGTGCAGTTCACGACGACAATGGTGGACCTGAAGAGACTCGAACTCTGAAAAAACACTGTATTTTCAACGTGAATTTGCAAACTGTGTTTATTCTGTGTCCAGTCCCTTTTCTGTGTTCTCAGCTCCTTGCGATATGCTCATAATACGCCATGAGCTTCTGTTCCGGCCCCGGGCCGTCCTTGTCGAGCAGGAACGCCTTGGCCAGAGCAGCGTAGAACTCCGGGCGGTTGAGGCCGAACTCTACGGCGACGGGGTAGTAGTCCGAGTACATCATGTTCATGGTCACGCCCCACGCCCAGCGCGGGACCACTGGTGCCTGAATGCCCATGCTCTCGGCCACGGCCGTTGTCTGTTCCATCGTCCAGTGCGGGCCGGTCGTGCCGTCGGCGTTTTGCATGTTGGCTGCCCACTGCATCGCCGTTTCGCGATCAAATGTGGCCGCCTCCGGCTCGTCGTGGTGCCCGTGCAGCTTTTCGAGCCTGCAGATCGTCTTCGCGTACAGCCCGACTTCCTCTGTGCCGCCCAGCGTCACTGGCTTCTCCATGGCCTCATGCAGCTTTGTGTAAAGCTTTTCGATATATTCTTTCATCTCGTCATGCCTCCTGGATATACCGGTAGAGTTTATCGACGTCGTTCTGGTCAAACCGCATATCGCCCAGCAGCGGGACGGATACGGTCAGCTTGTTTTCAAATCGCGGCCTGGCCGCGTTGTAGAGCTTGTCGAGGTCGATGTTTCCGGCGTCGTCAAAGATCTGCATCATCTTGACCGCCGGATTCTCGCGCAGCGCAAGGACCTTTTCGCGGCTGCCCTCCATGATGAGGGCCAGCATGATCCCGGCCCCGATGCCCTTGCCGCCCGGCAGGTGCGGGATGACCTCATTGTCTGCGTAGCGCATCGCGCCGCGCATGGCCTGATCGATCGTCACTGTCATCGCAGCTTCCCTCCTTTAAGGATTGGGGCGGCGATTGCCGCCCCCTATGCTTACTTGTTGCAGCACCCACACTTCGGGAGCGGATCGTAGAGCGTCTGCGCCGTGGTCGCGGTGCCCGTGGTGACGTCGGCGACCTGCTTGGGATAAAAGGTCGCGTTGACGTAGGTGACGATGGAGTTGTCACCGCAGCAGCGGCGCTCGGCCTCCATCTTGATCGCATCAAGCGCTTCCTTGCGGACGGACTCGACGTCCTGCTTTACCAGCGTGAAACTGTCCTCGGTGCGCTGGTTGTGGACGGCCTGCTTGCACAGCGTCTCACGGACGTCCTTGAGCTGCCTGTCGATATAACCGTACACCTCCAGCATCTTGCCGTCGTTGTACGTGTTGGCCTTGAGCAACGCGATCTCGCTGTCCTTCGCGGCCAGCTTCTGCTCCCGGTCGAGATCGTAGCGCGTGACCGGTATGTTCTCGCTGCACGTCGGCGCCTGCTGCCGCGCGGCGAGCATGGCGGCGACCGTCATGGCAGGCGTAACTGCTGCAACGACGTCAGCGGCTGCCGGCTTGTTGTTCTGTCCGATGCCGCCCAGCAGATTGCCGAGCCCGCCGTTTGCCAGACTCATCGCGGCGCCGCCGATGCCAAATCCCAGCGCAGTCCCCGCGAGTCCCTTGCTTGCGTATTCCATAGTAGTACCTCCGATAAAATAGTAAGCTGGCCAGCTCCTATGCTCATTATGAGGCATCCACGAAGAACAAAAAACCAACTCTTCGGCCACCTTTCGGGCACAAAAAATATAAAAACAGCCACCCCTTACGGAGTGGCTGCCTTGTATATAGAAAAACGGGGCCGGTGCAGGCACCAGCCCTTGGAAAGAATACCGAATATCCTTTTGTGCTACACACATATTATATACGCTCAGTAGTCAACTGTCAATTACTGCATAACTACTTTCTCAGCGTCATGCAGCACCTTTCGGATGCTCTTTGAAAATGCAGGAAGTTTATTTTCGATATACTTCTTCTTAAAATTCATGATCGTTATCCCGGTCAATTCATCCGTGTCAATGTCTTTCAGATAGATCACATTCCCTTCGGAATCATCACCATAAGAATTACTGCGGTCACCGAGGGCAATGTACAGGACGTCGAATTTCTTGTCGTAGTCAAATACGATGCTATTCTTCTGCAACATATATCGCCTCACCTTCTCCACAGCCACTTTTCTTGTTGTTATTAGGATATGCGGTTACAACTTCGCCTGATCCGCCGCAGACAGACACAACGACGTGCGTATATTTGAGTTTCGGGTAGTATGTAGCACTTTTCGATTCTTTTGTATATATCCGACGTTCATCTAGCGGAGGGTTCGTGTCATGACTTGGCAAAATTAGTTCCGGCTCCCGAATCGTCTCCACGATTGCGTCTACGTTTGAAACCATGATGCTGTGGTTAAGCGCCACATGAGAATCCCACTGCTCTTTTGTGCAGAATACTTTTATCCCGCTTCTGTCAACAACTTCGAAAAAATTAGGCATCAATCCACCTGCTCACTCAGGATTTTGGACATCATTGCAGGGAGTGCCTCTGCTAACTGCTCATTCACAATCACTGCAGCTACCGTTTCTTCCTGGTCGCTGTCCACAACGCCATTCGCTCCAACTACTGGATATTTATGCTTAAATGTAAAAACAAACTCGTTCTTTGCCTCGTTCGCAGTAACAGTCAGCGAATTTGCGTAAATAGGCTTGCACATTGTAGTATAATCTCCTTCTCTGTTTTTTATTTCATTATAGAACAAATTAAGCTCATTGTAAATGCAACAGAATATTAAATTTGCAATTTTGCCACAAGAGCCGCCCTATCCGGGCGGCTCCTTTGCATGCTCCCGCAGTACATTCACGCACCGCGCTATGATCTTCTTGACGCCGTTTACGCTCAGGCCCTCGCGCTCGGCAATGCGCTCATGGCTCCAATCGTCAAGAATCTTCCGCTTCAGGATTCCCCGGTATCGCTCCGAAAGAATCCATTCGTCGATCAAATGCTCCCAATCGCTGCGGCTCAGACTCGGCAGCCCCCGCAGCATATACCCTCCTTACTTGCTATCCAGCACGGCAATATTGCCCTTATTGGATACCCTCAGACCCAGCGCGGCGGCGATATCGCGCACCTTGACATAGTTCGTGCCGTTTTTCAGGATACGTTCGACGGCGACCTCCTTGCCGTCCACGATCATTTTGCTTTTCTCTACCACTTCATCTTCAAACCTTTCCAAGAATTTTTTCCACTGCTCGTTGCCAGTGGTGTGATAGTAGGTGTTCATGTCCGTGCCGACGAACGGGCGCGGGCAGAACTTCCCGGACACATCGTAATGCCGGATAATGTGATCCGCCGGAATGTTGTGCTCCTCCATGAGCTTGCGGATGAGCCACTCGGCATTGTCCAGCACCTTTTTCTCGAAGAACCAGTCGGTGTCGTAGGCTCCCATGCGCTTCGGATTGACCTTCTTCGGTCTCAGCTCCACGCCGATGGAGTTCCAGTTCCGGCACTTCGGATGCAGCGTACCGTCTCCGCAGTGCCACGCCACGTCCGTATCCTTTACGCACCGGTAAATGATATCGTTTTCGTCCACGGCGTAGTGCGCGCTGGCTCTGGCCTGCGGGTTTTTGAACCACTCGGCCACGCTGGCCGCAGAGCCGAGCGCACCGAAGTAGTGGACGACGATCCATTTCGGCGTGCAGCCGCCCGCTCGATGGTTGATCGGCGTGAGCGCGTCTTTAATTACCGGCATCGGAAGCACCCCCATAAAGCTCATGGTGGAGCGTCAGCACCGCCGATTCGATCATTTTGTCAACGGTGTCACTGTCAAACTGGATGCCCTTGGACGCGAGATAGCGCAGCACATAGGCTTTCTTTTCCGCGCCGTCCGTCGCGTTGTAGAGCTGCTCCGCAGCCCTGACCGCGATATCAACGTACTGCTGCCATTTGGCGAGCTTTTCCGCGCCGATGCGCTCTTTCATCCACGGGATGAGGAACGCCGACACAAGCGCCGTCAGCAGCGTAATGACTGCCGTGATGATGTTCGTGTAATCCATATGTTATGTACCTCCATCTTCGTCATTTGTATCACTTGGTTTTGCAAATACTCTCTTGAGCAGGAGCAAAAGCAGCTCCCCGCCGAAGGCCGCGCCCGCGAATACCAGCACGTCGCTGAGATCGCACGTCCTATCCAGCAGGACGGCGGCGGTTTTCAGGATCATCGCCCATGTGGCCACTGCCGTGAGCATCCACAGGCAGTAGTACACAAGCTCGCGGGCCATACGGCCCTTTGTCCATCGTTTCTTGTCTCTGCGCATCAGCCCAGCCCCAGCTTTGCCAGCGCAAATCCAATCAGTCCTGCAAGGATTGCCGTGATAACTCCCTTCACGACCGCCTCCCAGCGGCTTCCCGGCAGCGCCTTGATGCTTTTTACATCGGCCTTGATCTCATTCACGTTTTCCTCGATCGCCTCCTGTTTGGTAGCCAGGACCTCCACCGAGGTTGCCAGCTGATGCAGCGCCCTGTTGTCTGCCTCCAGCTCGTCGATCCTGTGCGAGTTGCTCTTGCATCGCGCCTCCACGGAGGCGATCTGCGCCTGAATTCCATCATCCATCTTGATACTCCTTTCAAAGCTTTCTATTTCGCACTCCGGGCAAACCATCCTGCCCTCCGGCACGGCCCGCCCGCAGCATACGCATGTATCCATCATTTTTTCCTCAATTTGCAGCCAGTGTAACGGTAAGGTTCGCGCCTGTACCCTTTACGGCAAATGCGATACCATACTGCATCTCCGGCACTTTCCCGGCCTCCCACGAAAGCGTAAATCCCTTTGCGTCGGAATCCACCGCCATCTTGGAATTGAGGCTGAAATTGTCCGCATTGTAAATGTACACGGCGCTTGAGAACACGCCAGCCGCTGTATACCAGCACATTGCGCTGTCACTGTAAGGGCTTGACGTCGAGCCGCCCGTTACCTGATCTGCGCCGCTCAGCCGGATCGTCAGCCCATTTGGATAAAGCTTGTTGCTGATCTGTATCTTGCTGGTGTGGCCAATGGTCACATATCCCGCTGCCGATTTCTCCGTTCCGGAGCTGGTTGACAGGCGCGTATTATCTGCGTAGCCATAGGTCGCCAGCACGTCCACCGTCTGTGCTTTTACCGTCAAATGGTATGTCGCAGTGAACCCGCCGTCCTCTGTAGTCGCGGTAATGTCCGCTGTTCCTGCGGAGAGCGCTGTCACGACGCCATTCACGACGCTTGCCACTGTTGGTGCAGAACTTGTCCAAGTGACCGTCTTGTTGCTTGCGTTGTCCGGAGTCACCGTGGCAGTGAGCGTCACCGTGCCGCCCTTTGTCAACTCGCCGGAGGTCGCATTGAGCGTCACGCCCGTAACCGCCACAGACGAAATGCCCGTGAATACCTCACGGTCGTACCCCGCGCCGAAACAGTAGCTGTAGATTTTCTGCGCGGCTGGATTGAGCACGTTTACTACGAATGCCGTATCGTCTGCCGTTCCCGCCGTTTTGTTGTACGTCGTTTCTTCTCCGAATTCGATCCCGTAATACTCGCCCTTGCCGTTTTGGCCATATTCATTGTTCCGGCTAAAACACATATTGGGGATCGCCACGCGCCATGCGTTAAATTCTGTAGGTGTGTTGCCGGAAATGCTGTTCAGCTTCGCGGTCTTAAAGCAATGTACATGTCCGTGGAATGCGCAAAGAAACTGTGCACTGTTGGAGTTCGCGAAATTCACACTCTCTCCGCCAACTACAATACTTCCTCCCTCGACATACGCCTTGACGATGTTGGCGCATACGCTCACGACGCTCCAATCCAACGGATGGTGTGAAAGAGTCAGCACCCGCCACCCGGATTTTGCTCCGACCGCCTTCAGCGTTTTAGCGAACCATGCTGCCTGCGCATCCGATACATAGCCCGTAGACGCTTTGTCCGCCGTCAGGCTTTCCGAGGTGTTCAGACAGATCACGCGCAACTTTTTGCTCTCGAAGTCTCTGTAGCAGTATCCTGCGACAGTCGAGCCATAAGTGGCTCCCTCGCAATATTTCCCGATAAGCTGGAAAAGCTCCGAATCCGGTATCGTCGTCCCGTTCTGCGTGACGGCATACGCTCCCGCGTCGTGATTGCCCACCGTCCGAAACTGCGGTATCCCCTGAAACGCTTCGTCAATGTCCGCGTTGATCTCCGCAATATGTTGCTTTGTCTCCGCGATCGTCGTTGTGCTGGCTCCCCAAGTGTAGTCGCCGAGATAGCAGCAGAAATCGATTCCTGGCAGAATGTAGGTCAGCGCCTTCATCGCCTGCGCCGCGTTCAGGTTTCCGGCCACGATATCCGCGCTGCTGTCCTGCTGATGCGCGTCCGATGCTGCAATAAACACAATGCTATCCGATGCCCTAATCGCGTTCACCTTCTCTGCCACGGCCAATGCCTCGGCCTTGACGTAATCCGGAATATCTGCGTGCTGAATTTTTTCGCTTCCGGAGATCGCATCCACTGCGTTTCCAAATCCCTTTTCCGCGTCCCATACGATTTGGGCTGTGTCTCCCGTTTTTGCGCGAATCCGGTCTGCCGTGTGGGTCAGCGCCGCACCGTTTGTTAAATATTCACTCAAAATGACGCACCTCCCGCACTGAGCAGTTCAGCAGCCGCCCAAGCCCCATTCACGACGCGAAGGATTTTCCCGTTATCAGCGGCTGTAACAGCCGGAACACCTTCCGGGATTTCCACGGTTTTCTCCGCGCTTCCGTCGTAGCTCGTCGTCGTGTCGCCGATCTTGATGTTGAGCGAATAAGGATTTTTGAGTTCCGTCGGAATCGTGGGAATATCAGACGATCTCGCCAACGTTCCAAGCCATGCCATCCATGCCGTGCCGGTATAAGTGACGGTTGGATACTGAGGATTTGCTGTTGGGTCTAGCGAACCTAGTGCGCCGAAGCCGAGCACGAATGTTTCAAAGAAAGGCGCTGCTGCTACAAGTGGCAATTCCAATGGTGCGTTGACCTTCTCAAATTTCACTACCGCATACACGGCATAACCCGCCGCATAAGCCGCATACACTTCCGCAGCCGTTTTGTCAGCATCTGCGGCGTATCCGCTACCTGTAGGCGTTACCGTTACATAAAACGTGCTCTTCACTTCGCCCGTCTGCCCATTCACGCTTTTGACCGGCACATCATCCGCGCTGATGGGCGTAAACCCGAGCGCGCCGACAACCGCATCCCTCGTGACATTCGCATTGTCCCCGTCTGCGCCCTTCGGGATTCCGAGGTTAAGCGTAGGCTGTGCGGCAGTTCCACCCATGCTGGCCGTCGCCTCGCTTCCTGCGGGCAGCGTCGCCACCGTCCCGATCTTGATATCCGGCGTCACGCCATCCTTGCCGGGTGCGCCATCCTTACCGGGTGCGCCATCTGCACCATCCTTGCCCGGAGCACCATCCGTTCCGTTTGTTCCGTCAGCCCCGTCGTTGACCGTAGCGATAGCTTTTCCGTCTGCCTTGATCGTTGTAACCTTTCCGGACTTGGACGCCGTGATAACGGGCGTGTGCCCGTCTGCGCCATCTGTACCGTTTGTGCCGTCTTTACCGTCTGCGCCCTGCGAGCCGGTCGCACCCCTCGACGGCTTCCCGGTATCCTCGTCGCCGAGATACCAGTTCCCGTTTGCTCCGATCGTCGGCGTAATGCCGTTTTTACCGTCTGCGCCCTTGAGATCGGCAATGGCAATGAGGTTTTCCCACGTCGCGCCATCGTCGTTGCTGTACTGGATGTAGCCATCCGCGACGCGCATATCGATGGTGCCCGCTCCTCCGGAGCCTCCGCCGGATCGTGCCGCCTCGTTGACAGCCGCGACAAGGTTCTCCTTGGCCTTTGTTGTCAGGTCGTTCAGATTGCCGATCTGCGCCTGAATCGCATCGAACCAGCGCTTGGCCGGCTCGTCCGGCGGCTCTGCGCCTGCTTCGAGCGCCGGAACAACGATAAAATCAAATTTGTTGGATTTCGCCAGCGTATCGCCAAGGTGCCACTGCAATTCACACTGTCCAAATCCGGCCTTGTCCGTATCCGCGCTCGTTACCGTCCAATAGGCCGTAAGGCCCTCGACCGTAAGCGTCACCGGATACGCCACAGAATCGCCCTTGCGCTTTACCAGAAGCGCCGGAGTGCCGCCGGGGAATACTTCCTCGAAAGGGGCCAGCGTAAACGCGATCCTTGCGGCCTCATTTTCTCCCGTCCGCCCAAGCGGTATCGGGTATTTGTGCGTAGCTTTAATTTCAACCATATGTTTCTCCTATCAATAGCCGATAATCATCACTCGGTACGATGCAATGGCGAATAACACTGTTATTGTTGAAGTATCTCGCGTAAGTGTTATCGAATCGCTAGTAATCGTTGGTACTAAGTATCCAGACGACGTGTCTCTGTTATAAAACACCGTGTACCCGGTTGATTGCGAATCTGTGGCAACCATGGATTCCATGAGCAGATTCCCTAAATCGTCTCTCGCGTCGCATATGGAAATGACCCCGTCCCCAACAGACTCATTCGAAAGCAGAATTATCGCCTTTATTCTTGTGAGTCCCTCCGTATTCGGGACAACCATCCGAGTTGTGCTTGTCGGCGTGACGGCCTCCGCATAAATGACCTTTGCGCTGGGGTCTACCGATTGAACGATTACAGGGTTAAACCCGTCCACGCCAGCAGGCGGCGTAAGCAACTGCTGAACGCTCGTGGATTGCACCGTCTTGCTCTGTACGTTCGCTCCGGAGCCGCCCATGTTGATAACGTTCGCCATCACTGCACCCTCACTCTCAGAATCTGCACAGTCAGTGCAGCCGTCGGCACAGTCTCGCAGGTGAACGCCATCTGGCCGTTCGTCGTAACGTCCTTTGCCTTGATCTTCGCCTTATTGTACGCGTCCGCGCTTGCATAGGCCGGGCCAACAATGTACTTATAGCCGGACGCTGCAAAGAGCGCATTGGAAACTGTCTGCTGCTTGTTCGTCCAGCCGTTTACCGCCAGCGTCGCTTCAATAGAGTTCGGCAACGCATATGCAGGAATGCCGCCTTCCGCTTTTACGGCCCCGGATGGGTCGTAATCAGACTCAAGCATATCGCCGGTACCAGAACCGGAAACTCCCCGGCAGTAACCCGCGTCTTTTGTGCTGCCGTCCGAGAACGTCAGGATCAGGTGATACTGCGCATCAATGGAAGCGCCCGTGACGGATACGCCATCCGCGCCTGTGACCTTGCCCGTGTCGATAACTGTTCCGTCGGTCGTTGTAATCACAAGGTGGCCGAGCGCGTTGACCATCGCATTGTTTATCTTTGCCGCCTCAACACCAGCCGCCTTTGCAAGGGATTTCAGCGTCGAGCCTTTAATGACCTTGGTCGTCCCAGACTGTGAAACGAGCAGAAGGTCATTGTCTCCAAAACTGGCCGCGACATTAAAATCAGATATCTTTTTGTATGTTTCAGCCATTTTCAGCCTCCTGTTTGATAAGCTTGTCCAGCTCGTTATTGATCGCCACGACTGCGAAGCAGTCTGAACGACCAGTGACACGGATCTGATTCAGTGTTTCTTTTATAGCCTTTAGTGATTCAAGCCGTTCGTTCATATCTCCACCTCACAATGCTGTTGCAGTACCGTTTATGTACTTTTTGACCGTGTGATTTGTAAAATCGATCATGATCCCGTCGCTTCCGGTACGGTTTCCAAGCCACAGCTTGTGCGCGGAATCTTCAAAGATCTTCTGTATGAATGCGGGCGTCGTGTTTCCAAGTTCCAAAGTAGGGTTGCTTCCTTCAACATAAAGGCCCATTTTGTACGTCCCGTCCGTGTAAATCTCCATGCCGTTGGAAAGCATCTTCGCATAATCCTGTTTGCTCTCCTGCGCGTAGATCGTGCAGCCGACAATATCAATGGCACTGAGTGTGCCCGCCGTGATCTCGTCAGCGTTCAGATTCTTCACATCGATCTTGCTTGCGTCGATGGAGCCGATCTTCACGTTTCCCTGAATGTTCACGCCATCCTTGGAAAGCGTGATGGACGCGCCGTTTTCAGCCGCAGAATAGGATAACGTCAAACTGTTCAGATTCAGGTCTATCGCGCTCTGAACTTCCGCCGCGCCGACTTTCCCGCGAACAGCAAGGGAAATCTCCTCTGTAGTCTTGCGTATCTCAGAAACGGAAACAGCCGTCTTGCGTTCTTCCTTCGTCCTCCCCTGATACGGGTATTCGTGGTTGACCTCTGTATCTATCGGTGCTTCAATGCTGGCGCTCATGGAGACGCCAATTGTGAACACAGCAGATGCAACAATGGAATTCTTTCCATTCGGGCTTACGCTGTCTCCAAGCTCGATAGCCGGATTCAGCCTCGCCGTACCAGCAGAATATGGAAGATACGACACGCCACCAAGCAGGCTATTCACATAATCGCAAATTGCCTGCGTCGCATAGATACAGTCCGCTTGAATCTCATAGCCTGACGTGCCGGAAGAATACTGCGTATCCCCATCTGGATAAAGCGTGATCCTTCCAATCGTCACCATGTCGGAAAGCGCGTCGTAGGATGCGACGCGCGTCGTATCGACCGTAGACGGAGAAACAAGCCGTACAAGCCGAAGCTTGTTTTCTTCGGTAATGATGAAGTTGCCGCCGGACGCAGCCGCGATTCCAGAAAGCACCTCTCGCATCGTATAAAGCCCTACAGGGCTGTCAATGCTGTAGGGTGCAATCTGGTTGCGGCTGTCCGTTTCCACGCCGAGAGCCGCCGCGATGTACGCCACAGCGGCATCCATCGTCATAGAGCCTGCCGGACTTGGGAATTCCTGCTCTGCCGCAAGCATCCGGTCGTATGCCGTGATGGTCATAATGCCGTTTGCGGCGGTTTCTCTTGTGTCAATGTAGAACGTTCCGAATGGAATCCAGCCAGTCACGACCGAATACGCACCGGCCAGAATGTACCCATCGTCCGTTTTGATGATGTTCCCAGCCTCGTCCGTGACCAATGTGGTGGGCTCGTAGTTCGTGAGCCGGACATAGCATTCAATTTTTGCTGCCGTGGGAATCGTTCCTTCCGGCCTGAATACCATGTCCAGCATTGCGGACGTAGCCTGACCAATGGTCAGTTTGTCCATCATGGATTTCGTGATCTGCGCGGACTTGATAGACCCGTAGGTGTATGTGACCCCGTTTATGACGGCCTTGAATTCAGTTTTGTGGTCGATTTCAAAAACGTTGTTCCAGTTGCTCGGAACTGACTGCATGGTATCACCTACTTTTCAATGAGGGGGAACGTGATTCCGTCCCAATACTCGCGCCCGTCCGACTTCTTGATGCAGAAGGACGCAGGGTTGTTGTTGGAATACATCGTTTTTGTAACTGTGCCGCCCTCCTGCGGATCTGTGTACTGTACCTCGACAAAAACAGGCATGATCGCAGACAGAAGGTCGGAAGCCTCCGAAAGGAGCAGCGGGCGGCACGTAACGTCTAGCCTGACTTTCGTAGCGACGCGCGTTCGCTCCATATTGCCGTCCAGCATACGCCCAGTGTCTGGGGAGTCTACGTCGTTCCTCGTCCACTTGAAGCCACGGAACGCAATGTAATCCGTAATGTCTACTCCGTTTATCTTTACTGTCATAGTGCCTCCCTACACGCCGGACAGCGCCGCACCGTACATACGGTTTCTCCGATTCTGCCCCGCCGTGATCTCTCTGCCGTCGAGATAAACGCGCGTATCGCTCTTGCCAATTCCGGACACCAGCGGAGCCATCGCGCGGTACACGCCGTCGGACACTGCCTCAACGATCTGGTCATTATTCGCTACAGCCGTCCGTCCGCCGATAGAGCCGACAAACTCAGGCCCTGCCTCTCTCGCCATGAAGAGATCGCCGGAGGTAACAAAGCCGCCGGAAGCGAATCTGCCGACAGTGTGCGAGAACTTAGGCTTTACAACGTTGCTGGCAGCCGGAAGCTTTGTGCTGCTTCCGAAATCGAAAATGCTTGCGATTGACGCTTTTGCGTCAGATATCCATGGGACAATGCTGACAGCCCACCATGCCTTGATATCATCGAATACGCCCTTGATTTTATCCGGTATCGTGTTCCAGTCGAATTCTTTCCCGATTGAAGAATAGCCATCTGCAAGCATTGGAAGACCGACCGTTGCGCCGACGCCGGAAAATACGAGTACAGAACCAATCGCGATTTTGCCGACACTTTCTGCCGACCTCTTGATTTTCTCCCATGCTTTCGTCAGCCAAGCATTCACGGAATCCCAGTTGGCCGCAGTTACCGCACCATACCCGGTGATGCCAGCAATTATCAGTGCAATTCCAAGCGGAAGCCCGACACCCGTGAACACGAGAACTAGGCCAACCGCGAGAAGCAACGTGGAGCCTATCACAGCGATTTTCCCGAACACTCCCTGCAACTGATCCTTTATGTAATCCCAATTGACGGCGACTACGCCAGCCAGCCCGGCCGCACCGGCAATCATAAGTCCAATCCCAAGCGGGAGATTCGCACCGGAGAATGTAAGCACACAACCCAAAACAAGCAATCCGGCAGACACAGCAGCGAGGATTTTCCCGAGCGTCCCTTGCAATTGCTTTTTCATTCGCTCCCAGTCGAGTTTCGCCGCCGCTCCAAGAACCGCCGCGCCTGTCAGAATAAGGCCAATGCCAAGAGGAATATTCGCGCCGGAGAATGCAAGAATCACGCCAACAACAAGCACACCCGCACCGACGGCAATCATGATCTTCTCGATTGTATCTTTGACCTTTTCGGTCATTTCGTCCCAGTTCGCCGCAATTTCTTTCGCAAATAGATACGCGCCCGCAGCCATGAGGCCGAGGCCCAGCAGAATGTTTGCGCCAGAGAATGTAAGAATTGCACCGATAACGAACATCCCGAGTGCAGACGTCAGGATTCCGTATGCGGAAGTAACGAATTCCTGAATCCTTGTTAGGACTTCTGCAAATTTCTGTGCTTTTTCGCTGATCTGTGCTTCCTCGAACATATCCGAGTAGTCCGCGCCAACGGCTCCGCCGCCTCCACCCTTGTTTTCATCGTTCAGACGGTTGATCTCATCGAAGCCGAGCAGCGTCTTTTGCAGTTCCTTTGCTGCGCCGGATGCACTCTTGAGGCTCTTCGCATAGTCCACGGTGTTCTTTTTTGCCTTTGTGAATGTGCTTTGACCTCTCAGTGCTTGGAAGAACTGATTGACTGCATTTGCCGCCGTTATAAATGCGCTTGCAATTGTGTTAATAACGGGGAGCAACGCTGCAAGTGCAGGCATGACCGCCGCGCCAACGGAATTTTTGACCTGTAGCAATGTTGACGCATACTCGGACATGGTGGCGTTTGCGGCCGCCGCGTCTGTGCTGTTCAGGGCGGCGCTGTACTGCACGAGATTGTTCACGCCCTCTTTGCAGGCCGTAGATATTCCCTTGATCGCGGAACGAACTACGCGATACACAGCGATACGCCCAAGAGATTTTACCAATCCCTTTATCTGGCTCCCTATTGCAGAGAGTGGAAATATCGCCGCCTTCGCCGCGCCGATAACACCTTTATTTAATGCCTCCGAGAAAGCCTTGAAGTCAGATACGGACGTTCTCGCAGCGTCGCCAGCTTCCATGACCTGTTCCGTCACTTGCCCGACTTCAACTTCATCCGCCGCGCCCATTTGCACCGCCGCAGCTGGAGCATTTGCCGGAGTGCCGGTATTCCTCGGCCCATTCGCCGCGCCTGCTACAGCGTTCACGTTCTGTGCAGCCTCTCTAAGGTTTGAGAAGTCAATATCCGCAATGCCCTGTAGCGCCTGTAATGTCGTTGAAAGGCCGTCGTTCGCGCCCGTGACATTATTTATCGCCGTACCCAAACTCTTTATCTGGTTGACAGCGGCCTTTAATCCCGCGCCACCGGAAACAGATTGCTTCAACTGCGTCAGCGCCGAAACAAGTCCCTCTATTCCGCTCGAGGCGTCCGAAGCGCTTTTTTTAATCTCAATTTCAAGTGTTTCAACTGTTGCCACTCATATCACCACTTTTCTTTTTGAAATTCCGCTCCATATTCTTGAAGAATGCGATTGCCCTTTCTCTCTCACGCTTTACCCGTGCCGCCAGTTCTTCCGGCGTGTCCGGTGTGATCTTCCGGGGTTTGCTCGGATACTCGATAGGCTTTTTGCCTTTCCCGGCAAAGGCGTTGGCCAGCGCGATAGAAATAGCATCAAAAAAATAAACGCCTTGGAGCCACAATTCATAATTCTTGCTCTCAAGACGTAATCTGTCTGCTTCAATATAAGGCTTCATCTTGGCGGGATTCATATTCCAGAATCCCGCCTCGCTGATTCCGATCATGAGACATTGCGGAAGATACGTCTCAATGCATTCCTCACGAAAGGATGCGTAGTGCTTTTTTACGCAGTTTCCGTCTGGCCCTTGCTGTCCGCCGTTTCCGCTCTCTTGGACAGAGCCTGAAAAAAACCGCTTTCTTCGACGGCCTGACGGAGAACATCTGCAAGCTCCTCCATCGTACCGCCGTTCAAAATGTGCTTCTCGATCTCTTCTCCTGCCTGATCTGCCTTGACGCCCATACACATTGCCGCATAAGCGCGGATAAACATGATGGACTTCGCTTCGATATCGGACATGGGCACGCCCATATCCTCGAACTGACAGACCGTGTTGAAGGTGATCTCCTTTGTCGGATACCCCTTCCCGTTAATTACGATTCTCTCCTGCATGCACATTCCTCCATGAAATTAGGCACTTGCCGTCGGTTTTACTGCCGTGTCCCAGCCAATGTTTCCGTTCGGGGTGATATATGCCGTGTTCTCAAGAACACTGTCAACCTCCGCGCCGGCAAAGCCAAGCGGCGACGGGTTCCCCGTGAAGAAAAAAGCCTTGGTCAGGCCGGGAACGTAGAATTCCCACCACGTTTTCTTTCCGGCTTCCGCTGCGGTCTTATACTTGTCAACAATATCATCCCAAGTCGTTTGCAGATCGTTGGACATATTGAAGGTCACAGCCAGCGCCCCGCCGGGGTCTTTCAGACCGTCGATGTAGGTTTTCCATTCCGTCGCTTCGAGCGGCGTCGTTTCCAGCGTGGACGGCTCCGGATTCATGTCCGGGAGGCTCTTTGCGCCCTTGATCTGCGTGAAAGCCGCCGGCTTCGTCCCCGCGACTGTTTCGATAGCATAGCCAAGCAGAATTCCTGCCGTGCTGAGTTCAATTGCCATTTGGCTACCTCCTTAGAAGTCGTTTATTTTCGTCAACGACTGTCCGATACCGTGCGTTCATCCGGTAGATGGATGTTTCCGCGTTCGGCAATGTCCTGGGCTGCCTGCCCAGTCTGGCAAAACCCAGCGCTGACATTTTTTCGTCAATCGTCTGCATGATCTCTTTTGCCTGTGCTTTGCGCCCACTTTTAAGGTTACTGTATACGTTGACCTCATACATGAGCCGAGAGTGGTGTGAACCTTCCGTATCAAGCGCCGGAAGGTACGCTGCGTTGTCCTCTTCGATAATGCTGACAGCCGGGAAAAACTCAGGAGCGTGGACATACTCGCCAGTCACAAAAATGTCCCCGTATTTCGCTTCCAGCGTCGTTGCAACCGCATCGAACACATCTGTCTCAATATCAGGAACCACCTGTGAACACCTCCCGCGCTATCCGCAAAATCTCCTGCTGTAGTTCTTTCCCCGTCTGGTACATCGTCGCGGACGGCGGGTTGCCGTATGTATGCAATCCGCCCTTGTCCTTCGGCAGCCACCATCCCCTGGGGTCATCCCAATGGCCGTTTCCCGGATATGTTCCTGGCCCGTAGTTCATCGGGGCAGGATGCCCGTATCCGTATGTGACGCCGGAGCCGAATTCGATGAACAAGACTGCCTCGCCGGATGCAATGATGGAATAGCCATTCTCTATAGGCTCTACAGAGATAGAAACGTCATTGTCTCCCGTGTAGACCGCCCTTGAAAATCCGAGGGAGGCTTTTGTGGCTCCAATTTCGGCTAGTCGCCGTGTCACTTCATCGATTTTTCTGTCCCACTCAGCATTAAGTTTCCGGATATCCTTGATGGCCTTATTGATAGACGTGGGATTCAGCTCTATCGTGATCTTCTTCACGACACGGACACCTTCTTGATCGCAACCGTCGTGCTGTTGATGGACTTCGCCACCTTTACGACAACGTAGTCCCACGGGGTAGCCGTGGAGCCGTCAGCGGCGATCTCCGGCGCTTTCTCGATCCAGAGAACCGAAGACTCGTCCAGATCCAAATTCTTGTCACAGGTCGTTATCGCCCTGTCGTAGTCGGCATTGATCCCGAAGTGTTCATCGTCCAAGGAACCACGCGCGGCAGATACATTCGCTCTGGCCTCGATGGGATTTCCGTACTTTACCTTGTACTGCCCCGTCCGCTTCCCGCCGGAACGGATTTCCTCGTTCCCGGTATAGTTGGCGTACCAAAACCGTTTTTCATTGCGTCGGAGCGATCTCAATACGCCACCACCTTTGCGCATACGTTGTTCCGTATGTAAGAAACCATATCGGAGTATTTGAACACTCTGGAAATGCCGTTTTCACTGTGGGACGTCTGGTTTTCCGTGCCGATCAGGTTGTACCCGGCAATGACCGCCATGATCTCGACTGTATCGTAATCGGGAGAAATGGATTCAGCCCCAGACCATGACAGTATCTCGCTTTCAGCCATGGAAATGTACGCACCGATCAGCTCTTCGTTCCCGCTCTCTCCGAGAAGAAGCTCCACTCTCCTGATTTTTTCATCAAATGTCACGATGCGCACCTCCTGTTATCAGGCGATGGTAAACCAGCCCTTGGTCTTGGGGTTGTCGCCGGATGCGGGCGTGACCTTTACATAGCCAACGCCAGACTTCGCGTAGTAAGTCTTGCTGGCGTTCACGGTTTCCTCCGTTGCTGCGGTTGCGGTGCCCTTGAATACCTTGACGTCCTTGGTCTCGTCCGTCAGCGCTGCAAGGTAGTACTTGCGGGAGAAGATGTAGTTCTCGCGCTTGTTCGCCGCGTCCTCGGAGCGATTGTTCGCGATGTTCTGCTCGACCTCGACGCCCTTCTTGTTGAAGAGAGTGACGGCTTCCTTGGTCGCCACATAGACAGAGCCGGACGTTGCGTCCTTCTTGGTGTAAACGTTCACGCCTGCAACCGTACCGACATAGCCGTTTCTTGCAAACGACTCCACGTACTGGAGCGTATCCTTGAGTTCCTTCCGGAGTTCTGCAACATCGGCCGGGCTGACGAATGCAAAAATGCTCGCGCCCTCAAGGTTTTCAAGGTTGAGCATTGCCTGTGCGTCTGCAAATGCATCAAAGTTCAGTTTGGTGGCAAGGACGACCATAGTTGCCTTTGCAAACTCGCCGTAAACGTCCTTGTTTACAGTGTTGAACATATCGGAACCGGCGCGGCGCATACCGACGGGGACGATCATGGGGTCTTCCATTGCGTCCTCGTCGAGATACTTGAAGCGATTCTGCGCAAGAAGGATCTTGTATTCATCCTGCACATAGCTGACCTCGATTGTCTGAGTGTTGCCGACACCCTTTGCAAGCTTTTCCGTACCGGCGGTCGCGGAATAACGATTGACCTTTCTGGTCATACCGGCAGTTCCGGTCAGGTTGTTGTCAACCGTGCAGAACTGCTGGAGATCAAGGTGGGAATTGTACTGATCTTCGATCTCGTTCGAGAGGAAGAAATTGCTATAGGGCTTGTTCATAAATTAGTTACCTCCGTATAATTTTTCGTACTGCTCTGGGTTCTTCTGAGAGAACTCGAAGCGTTCAGCCACGCTCATCTTGCGTAGGCTGTCCAGTGTGACACCGGCATCCTTCCCTGCGGGCGGCTTCTGGCCCTTTGCGAGATTCCCCGCATCCGCTGCGGCTTTCAGTGCCTCGTTGTGCTTCTGCTGGTTGGCGAAAACAACGTCCATCTTGCCGTCAGCAAGGGCCGCCGCCGTATCTGTGGCAAGCTGCTCCGCATAGCCAAGCCCGAGGAACTTCGCCTTGTACTCGGAAACGACCTTCTCTTTTCTGAGTTTTTCAAGCTCTTCCATGATCCTCTTTTCGTTTGCCGTCCGCTCCGCTGCCGCCGCCTCGTCCTCGGTCATTTTCGATTTGAGCTGCTTGGACAGGTCTGCCGCCTCGGAAGCCTTGCGGTCGAACACGGCCTTTTCGACGTACTTCGACATATCGACCGGGTCGGCAAATTCCATGCCGGTAATTGCCTCTCTGGCCTCCTGCGGGAGTGCGTCGAAATTAGGGATTTTGCTGGTGTCGATTTTCATAATTCATTCTCCTTTGGGATTTAAGGCTTCTCTGCCTGTGTAAAGTGGGCTTTTGCGCTGATCTCCCAGCGTTTGGGTTTTCAGTTCTTCTCTGAACAAATCTGTGAATAAACAAAAAATGGCCGACAAGAAGGAAAACCCTCTCGTCGGCCATGCCTTGCCGCTTCCATCGGACATCATCTTACCGATGGGCCGATATTTAATTATCTGTCAGGCCGGTATTTCACCTTTCTGGACACGTCCACAACGACGATCCCGGCCTTTTCGTTCTTGATCTCGGCGATCCCGCCGTTTTTCAAAATCGCCTCTACGGCCGCTATGACTTTTTCGTCCAGCATAGGATCACCCCCTGACAGGTACAAGGATGCATCTGCATCCGTAGTGCTCTTTTGGCGGAACCTTGTCTATGTCGTAAACAACGCCGTCCCGTTTGCCGCAATCGTCGCAAACACGATCATCCTCCATCGTCACCCAGCGCACACGCTTTACGCCGCAGTCGCGGAACGCAGCCAGCATTGCAGCGTCACACGCGCCGATACCGTATTGAAGCGTCTGCGTCCACCAATAGTTCGCGGAGCGACGGATGTCGGTCTGAAAGTTCTCGCGGCTGTCAAACTCCCTATCCGTAAGAATGCACTCGTTGATCCGCATCCTGCGCCGCTCAACTTCTTTTTCGTAGATGTAGCGGGTCACCGGATTGTATTCCTGCAAGTAGCTTTCGACCCACTTCGCATCTATTTTTCGCCGTTTCCCGGCGAACCCGAGCTGCGACGCCTGACCGAAAGCGAACAGGTAAGCAAAATAGCCTCCGTCTAAATATAGCCGCTCGTTCCGCTGCGAAAGCCGCTTGTACATCTGAGCCGTGGCCTTGCGCGTGTTCAAAACGTTCAGCTCGTCGAATCCCATAAGAGAGAGCCGATTAAACTCCCTCCTGAGATTGTTCTTGACTGCCGGAAGCGCCTTGTCCAGTTTGCTGTAGATCGTCGTTTTCATCGCTGTCCACCTCTAGCGGCTCCCACTTCTTCATCTGCTCCTGATAGTACGATTCCGACATATTGAACGCCGACTGCGGGTCTGAGAACAGGCCGCAATGCTCGAATGCAAGAGCAGGATGGATGTGCGAATTATTGAGCATCGAAACAAGCACCTGTGACTTGCTCTGAATGTTATCGTAATTGTGCCGCGTGAACTTGATATCGACGTCTTTCAGCATGAGCGAAAGCCCGCCGGAACGCTTGATAATGGAAAGCGCGATTTTCAGGAACTCTCTTTCAGAACGCTTGAAGTTCGCCTCGTCGGATTTCGCTCTTGCCTCTGCCGTAGACCATCCGTCACGGACAATGACCGCTGCTCCGGTATCGCTTGTGCTTGTTCCGCCGTTCCTATTCGGCATACCGACGATTTCAAGCACCTTCTGGTACAGATCGTCAATGAGCGTCTGCGTCTGCGTCTGGTTTAGCTGCTCGTTAAGGACTTTGATGTCGGCCTTGTTCTCTCCAAAGGATTTCAGGATGATAAGCCCAGCATCCCGGAGGTTTTTTGCCTTGTCCTCGTCGATCTCGGCATTATAAAGCACCATAAGCGACTGAATGAACTGGTCTACGCCGTCAAGCCTATCGCTCTGCGTGTCGTTGATCGCGTCCAGAAGTGGAAGTACGATCTCAAACGCACCCTGTCTGGCGTTATTCAGGACATATTCCACGACCGGGATGTACCCGACTGTGTTCTTCTCATGCTTCACAATCCGTCCTGTACCGTTTACGCCGTCGCTCTCGATCTCAAAATACTCCGAACCTGTCCAAACGCTGAAAACGACCGTCAAATCGTCCTTCTTGACGTACTTTACGCCCATGACAGGCTTTTCCCCGATCCCGGAGTAATGCACGACAAATGCGCCGCGCGGGTCTAGGCAGTGGACAGTGAATGGCGTATCGTCTCCGAGGTCTGGCTTCTCGCCGACAGAGAGGGCCGGAACCGCTTTCCCGAGAATCGCAGCGTCGTTCGGAAGCACAAGCCTGTAGCCTACACCACAAATGTAGAGCCATTCCGCAATGTCGTTGTCCACGCAAGCCTTGCTGCAAAGCTCCATAATGTCGTTCAGCTCGCCAACTTCTTTGCTCGTATCTGTGTCGGAGCGGCTTACATACTGGATCGGCTCGCCGAGCAGATAGCCCGTCTTGAATGAAACGATCTCATTCGCGATGTTCTCAACGATTTTATTGCAGATTTCAGGACGAATTTCCTTTTTCCTCTGTAAAACAGGCTGCTGCCCCTTGAAGTAGTTGTACAGGTACTCGATATCCCCGTAATTGGAGATATGGTCGTTCATTGCAGATTCCAGCACTGTCAAAACATTGCTTTCGTCTACATATTCAACGTCGGTTTTGATTTTCGTGCGTCCAAACTGCATAGGATACCCCTTTTCGTTGGTGGGCCGTCTCGGAGTCGAACCGAGATGTTACCGGTTATGAGCCGGTCGCTCTAGCCATTTGAGATAACGGCCCGTCGTTTCCGGCTTGACGTACCGGACGCAAGGCCATGCGCGCTGGCCAACGGGCAGTTCTTTGCGGCATCCTGCTGCTTCCGCTTCACACCGGATTCCGGTGCGGTCGGTTTTGTCAGTTCGGCTTCTCAAGTGACTTCATCCGGACCTGCCACGCGTTGGCTTTCTCCGGCAAGCTGAACGATTTGCATCTTGAAAATGCGCGGCGCTCTACGAAAACCTTAGTCACACGATTTTTACGACGGTGCGGCGTGACCGAATCGAACGGCCTTGGGGCAGCTGCTCGTAACTGCCCTTTGCCAAATGCCGCATGATTTCATTCAGAATGACTATCTGTGCGCAGTTCGGCGGCGTGTATTCCCTGCGCGTCACCGTCACCGAGGCGGACACGAATTTTTGCGGTACAGCGGTATTTGCAGGTTTTCCAGTCCGCGAGGCTGCACGACTCGAAGATGCAGGGTGATCCGGCGTACTCCGGATTGTCGCAGAATTCGTGGATCAGCTCCGGATACAGAGCTTTCATCGCGAAAAGAAGCCGCGCCCCTTCGGGACCGACAATCATAGGATTTCCTTCCGGTGCGTAGTGCCGAATCTGAACCGGAATCTCATCCCTCGTTTCGTAGTAGTTGACAGAAACCGGGCGCGATGCACTGTCTACAACAACGTAGACATTTTTCGTGCCGTTGGTGAGATAGCGAATGTCCAAGCTCATTTATTTTCCTCCTTGCTTTGTTTTCTTGGTTTTGTACAGCCTGCCTCCCGGCTCCGGAGCCGCCCGGATTCATCCGCCGTATGGCGGGACATGAAGGGCTTGAACCTCCGACAGGCGGATTAACAGTCCGCTGCTCTCCCAACTGAGCTAATGTCCCGTATGTTCTGCTCTCGCCTTGACACCCGGACGAGCCGGATGCCAAGGAGGAAAGTAATGAAACATGGCCGTGCCAAGGCCGAAGCAGAACTCTTTACATAGATAATAGCACAGGATCACGTGAAAACGTCTGTTTTCGTACACTTTCAACGAAAATAGCGCACACAAACGTGCATCAATTTAGAACGTTCGGCGTTTGATCTCGATTTGCGCAGAGCCATGATACAATTCGTCGGCTAACATTGCCAAACTATCCGGCGCGTCGTCGTGCACGTTCTTACCTGTCTGTGAGAAGGTACACACTTCGCGCATAAACTCGTCGTATTCCGGTGTTCTGTGTTCTTTGTCGATGAAATAGAACTTCTTGATTTCCGGGGAGTACTGAATAATCCGCCCGAGCTTGCTTTGATTGTTTGGCGCTCTCTGAGAAGTGATATTTGTTGTCACCCCAATCCCTCGAAGCAGTCTATCAACAGTCGAAGCATATTCTCCGCCGCCGTTGTTCGCCTCGAAGCGCTCCTTGTGCGGCTTGTGCTCCTTCGTCCGGTTGGCTACAAGAGGCTGCGTAACGTCCTTCGCGCCCTTGCTGAAAATAACGTCGTGAATATAAACGCTGCCGTCCGCCGCTACATACGCAAAGGGCATTGCAAGGCTGTCACCGCCGCCCCACGCCACGTCGCACACAGCGACTTTATAGAAATCGTCTTCCGGCAAAACGCCGTTGTAATACCGAAGGGACTCCGCAGGGAACAAAAGGCCCTCACGAACATAAGGTTTACCCTGATACTTCGCACACCACGTCGCATCGTCGATGCTGGCCTTCATGTCCTTGTAGTACTCCGTAGAGAAACCAAGCCCGTATTGGTAGTTGAAATTCGACTCTCCCTTTTCGTTCAGGGCCGGAATCACGCGGAATCGATATCGCGGGTTTCCTTCGTACTGTTCCTGAATCCTTCCCAGCGGATCGGCAACGTTCCACCGTGTACCGACCATCAGCTCGAAAGCCCCGTCTTTTTTTCTGTCTTTGAGCTGATTCAAATACGCATCGTATTTTGCTTGCAGCCGTACAGGGTTCAAGGACTCTTCCAAATCCTCTATCAGGTCGTCCACATACAAGCATCCGCCCGTTCCAACTTCGACTGCGCCGGTCAGTGTTCCGCCGACAGACCGCGCCGTGAACGTTGGGAAGCGCTTCTTCCGCTCCAGGTCAATCGTCTCGTTCTTTGCGGAATTATCCACGACCTTAACATCCGGGAACACGTCAGCCCAAGAGTACGTTTCCGCGTCCGTCAGGATGTTCATTGTCTCTCTGTAGAACCCGTCCGTCAGCTTATCCGAGTGCCCTGACATGACATTCGCAACTTCCGGTCTCTTCCCCATGATCCACGTCATGAAAAAAATGCAGAGCGTAGACTTCCCAACTCGCGGAGGCAAAGACACCCCGAGAAAATCCAACTCCCCGTCGTTCAGTTCCTGCAAGTCCTGTACAAGTGGCCGGAGCGTCGCCCTTCTCGGAACATAAAACCGTTTCGTCTTGTCCCTGTTCCATTCCAGATATACGCAGTAAGAATCGAAGTCATCTTTCGCAGCCAAGAGATACGTCTTTTTGTTTATTTCGAAAAATTTGAGAACTGCATTCGCATCTTCCGTTTCTTTTACCTTCAAGGCAGTTGCGTTTCTCAACCACAAATCATGTTTGAACGCGTGCTCCCTATCTGCCTCCCACATTGCCCTGACAATGTCGAAGTAGTCCCCATACGCCGCGCTATCCTCCGGTCTCGACTCGATGAATCGCCTGATCCTGCTTAACGTCTCTTCGTACATCCTTCTCCTCCAAAAGCAAACGGGCCGACGCTTACAACGTCAGCCCTTCTTTGCTGCTTACACCGAACCCCTTATCGGTGCGGCGTGTATTCAATTCGGTTGAAAGTAAATGCCTTTTTTACATTTTCCGTGGTAAAAGCGTTCACCGGGCCGAGGCTGGGGACCCCGTTTCCCCCTCCGGTATGCACCTCCACGGCCTGTATAATATGCGTTTCATGCATTGCATACGTGCATAACGTTCACGCTTCAATGGTTTTCAGTGTGTTTTCGTAACTTTCCGAAGATATTCAACGCAACAAAATAGATATTTGGTGGCGTTACTTATCCGGCATATCCGGCACGGGGGCCACTTCCGGCAGTGCGTCCCTGTACTTGTCTGCAATCTCAGTAGGGGAAGCCCCATTATCTAGCGGGTTATTCGGAGTAACAACAACATCTTGTGTATCTTTGTACCCGAACATATTCTTACCAATGAAAATGCCGGACGCCGGGTTTATCTTGCCGGACTGCATCCAATCATTCCAAAGAGACTCAAGCACAAACATAGCCTTTTTTATCACCGGTAGGTGCGTTGTGCTCCTGTAGTCCCCTGCTCTCCATTTGCGGATAGTAGTGGCGTCCACGCCTAGCCATAGCCCCATCCCGGGAACGCTTGGCTTTGCGTCCTGATTGATGCAGAATTCGAAATATTCTTGGATACGGTGCTCGACCTGCTTGGGATTGCTAATATCGATCGGCGGCAAGTCCCACGCAACCATAGCATTTCGAAGATATCGGGCATTGTCTCCCGGCTCTATGTACTCTTGGCCGAAGTTGGCAAGATCGGGCCTGTTGCGCTTGCGCTTAGGCTTTGCGATCTCTGTTGATTGCTCCTTGGCTGCGGTTGCCTTTGGCATGAACTCACCCCGTAAAAATCAAAATTGCGCTTTTGCGTCGGCTGCGCGTGCGCAAGCTAGCTTGCGGCTGCGCTGCTAGCAAAAGCATAACATTTTTTGCACGGGAAAATCAAGGCTTTGGGGCGTGACGCAGGGAAGTTGTGCCCGTTTGCGTGCATCACTTTGCGCCGTGCGCGGCTCCGTTGCGAGATCGTCGGCGGAATCGTGGCGGATATGGGAGTTTTGCGCAGGGGCGCGTATATTACAAGAGCGGTGCATACTCGAATTGAAAGGAGTACACAACGCGCGTACATTGTGCGCCGCTGTGGTTCATCCGGTGCGCTGGGGGCTCTCAGACATGCGAGCCGCTGGCGCTCCCGCATTGCGAAGATAGATACTGCACAGGATAGCAAGAACACAGGCCGCCGTTAATCGGTAGTCGGTGCTTTGCTCATTCTCTCTTTGATTGCGGCCTTTATGTATTGGTTTACCCGCTCGCCTCGCGCATCGGCTGCGGCCTTGAGCTGCTCATACTCTGTAATTTGCATATCCAGCGGAACGCGCTTAATATGCGCCGCTCTGTACTTGTCCGCCGCTTTTTTGCCTGCCTCCGTGTATGCCATCTTGTCGCCTCCTTCGTGGTAGATTGTAGCACACTAGCCCGCCGTGCGTACATATATAATATTGCATAAAATGTGTACGCATATTTTGTGTAATATTTAGTGCTTCCCCCTGTTGACATATATGTGTACGTATATTATAATAAGCATGTAAACAAGAGATACCAAACGCCCCGCATAATCTTAAATCAGGAGGGACAAGCAATGAAAATCATTAACAACTGTGAAGAGTTCCGCGTGATCGACCTTTTGAACCAGTATGACGATCTCTGCTTTGAAGGCCTGAACATCTCGGCCCATCCGTACCGCAACAGCCTTGTTATTATCGACTTGGCGAACGCGATGCAGAACGGCAAGACCTGCACGCGCTGGCTTTTCTCGGTCAGCCCGTGGAAGATGGACGCAGACCGCCTCTGCATGACTGAATATGTAGAGATGGCCGCGCCGGAGTGCGGCACCCTCGCGGAGCTTGTCGAATGGCTTCGCGCCGGGAAGCCTATGCGCGAGGTGGACGGCCTGACGGTCTCGGCAGGGACACAGCCGGGAAACCGGACGTTTTCGCCCTTCGCTCCCGTGAAACCCGTGAAACTGGGAGACCGACTGAACGCCGGGGCGGTTGCAAAAGCCATTCGCGCCGGGCAGATCGTCGCAGGCCGCACCGATGGCAGATACACGGACGACTACGCATTTGACGCGGCTACAGACTTCGGACGTGGAGAGATCGACGTGCAGGCGTTCGCGCAGGACATCTACGAGAACCCGCGCGGCTGGCGCTTCTGGTGGCACGACGACACGCGGCGCGAGATCGTCGCAGCGTGCCACACGTTCGACTATAAAACGCTTTCTGTTGCGGGCTGACCGCCACAGGATGAACGGAACTTATTTCTTCGATGGAGGGAAAACAGCATGAAAATTACAAGCATGGGCGGGCAAGTTCCCGCCCTGTTCGCCGATATGCTTAACCAGCCGCATTTGCTAATTGCTGGCGCGTCCGGCTCCGGTAAATCCGTTTTGCTTAATGGACTGGTGTGCGCTATCCTGCGCCATCATCCAAACCAGATGCAAATGATTCTTATCGATCCGAAGCGGACAGAGCTTAACGAATATGCCGCGATGCCGCACACACTGCGTCACGCCACGGAACACGGCGACATCATAGCGGCGCTTGATTATGCGATGGGCATTGTAAACGCCCGCTACAAGGACATGCAACGGCGCAGGATGCGCACATACGACGGCGCGAACGTGTATGTCATCATCGAAGAGTTCGCCGACCTCATGACCACGGCAAAGAAAGAGACATTGCCGACCGTTCAGCGCCTTTGCCAGATCGGGCGCGCCGCAAACGTGCATGTTATTCTTGTTACGCAATGCCCGCTTGCAACGATCATCCCGACGGCGGTTAAAGTCAATTTTACGGCCATTTGCGGCCTGCACACCGCGACACGGCAGCAAAGCCGGAATATCTTAGATATGCCCGGCTTGGAGCAGCTCCCGAGATACGGACAGTGTATCTATCAAACGCCCGCCGGAGTTTGGCGGTATGATGTCCCTTATACCGGATGCGACGAGATCGAAGCGGTCACGACGTTTTACCGGAAGCAACGCTCATTTCTGCAAAGAGTCTTTGCGAGATAAGATAACCCCGCCCACATCGGGCGGGGTTCTTTTTCTGCGGTATCGCAAAAGTTTATTCCGTGTCTCCGCTATCTTCTCTTTCTTCTTTGTTCTTCCCGTTTTTCTGCAATGACGCCCGCAGAAACGCAGTTATCAGGATGTTCGCCTGTTCTTCTGTTGCGCCCGCGTTTATCGTAGCTTTGTAAAACAGCAGCGACATTTCTGCAAGCGCTCCAACGGCGTCAATGAGTTCGCCCATCATATCCGAATCCCCTTTATAAATTTGTCGTAGTACGTCGTAGCTACCGCCATAGCCGCCCACATGTCGGCGGAGAAGCCGAAGAAAAAGCCCGGCTGTTTCTTTGTGCCTTTCCCGAAGTTCGGCTGTCCGGGCGCGTAGCGGTCCGCCAGCGCCTGCCGGATGTTGCCATCCTTCGCCCTCGGCGAGCCGCACAGGCAAAGCTTTTCTTCCCGCCGGTAGATATACCCCATCCGGCGGAAGCCCCGCGTTAGCGCACGCTCCCAATATCGGCCTATCCATACGCACGTATCGAAGACTTCTGCACCGACCGCCATGCCCATTCCGGCGATCATCTCAATCGCAAAATCTGTTTCTGCGCTTTCTGCGATCTCGGAAATTATCCGCATCATTTCTGCGTTCTCTACCTTCCCGACACGAAGCACACGCCTGATTTCTGCCTCATCGTATTCGGCCAAGACATAGCCGCTTCTGACGTTGCCGGGGTCAATGGATAATATTTTCATCTTCAGCCTCTTTCTGCATCGCGTCAACACGCCGCTTAAGCCTTTCTGCGCGTCGCAGATGGTTTTCTGCCCGTGATATTATTCGCGTGACTGTAGACCTGTTTACGCCGTATCTGCGGGCTATTTCGCCGGTTCTGACGCCGCTCATGTAGAGCAGATAGAATTCCTCCTGCCTGTCCGTCATAGCAATTCCCCCAGCCCGAACATATTCCCTTCGCCGCAGAGGAACAGTAGCTTTACAAGGTCAACGAAAACGCGCGGATTCAGTCCGGTTTTTATCTCGATCATGCGCAAATGGTAATCAACGTCGCCCGGACTCAAAAAAATCTCTTCTGCGGTCTTTCTGCTGCTCATATTGCACTTCGCAAATACCGGTAGTATCTTCTTCTGCGTCCATGTAATGGCTTCCATTCCTTTCTGCACCGTCAAACCTCCTTGCATTCGTCCTTTCGCACGTTTACCCTATGCCCGTTTACGGAGACAACGTATCCGGTCGGCGCTCTGTGACATTCGTATTTCTCCGCAATATAGGTTTTGCCGAGAATTGGCCTGAAATCAGCGTAAATCGGAAGAACTTTGGTTATAATTACCTTAATGCCGTCCGTCCTTTTTGGTTTAGCAGCCGCACCGAGTTTTACGTGCTTTTTCTTCTGCGGGTCTCTGTATGCGTGATAACATTCCGGCGTACAAAATACACGTTTGCTTGTGTTTTTTGCCTTTCTCGTTATCAACTTCCCACAAGTCTGGCAATGCATTGTAATTTCAATCATTTTCCCGTCTCCTTTGCCTGTAAAAGAGTTTATTATACGCCTCGTAGCGTTCGTCGATATGCGTTGAGCTGACGATCCCACCCGTTTTCTCCATCAGCACATCAAAGTAGTTTTTGTCCTTCCCGCACGGATGCATTTCCGGACATCCCCCGCGATATATGCAGCTCGGGCAAAGCACATCCGCAATTTCCGGCTCGATCTCATGCAGCGCCGCCTTAAAGTCCTCGGCATACTGCCGCGTCTCTGGCGAGGACTGGCGGCACAAGCGCTTGCGCATGGTGTCAATGAGCGACTGCACATTTGCTTCGCCTGTGAAGTCAACAGGCGCGTCCTGTGGTAGTTTGTCTCTCGGTATCCCCGTCCGGTCTGAACGCTGGCTTTTGATGTACTTCTCAAATTTGTGACGGCTCCAATGCGTCGCCACCCAACTCTTGATGCCGTGCCATGTCCATTTTACGGAGATATCCCGGATCGGGCTGTGCTCCGCAATGAGAATTTTCCTTTTGAAATCCGCGCTTGGCTCATGGTCGAGCGGCGGCTTGCCGACCGTTGACCGGCAGTCGGAAGCGACTTCTACCCAGTCACCCTTTATTTTCAGGATTTCGGTCTTTCTGCCCATTCTCCGACGCCTCCTGTTCCATTTCCACGGCAAAGGCAACTCTGCAAAGCGCATGTGCCAAATGCTCATTTGTCTCGTCTCCGGCGAGCCAAGCGAACAGGTGCGTCAAAGCGCGGCCTACATGCTCCTTTGCCGGAATCAGTTTGTAATTGTTCTCTGGATAGTGATGCACCGCGTCCGACTCGTACCGCACCTGCGATAGCTTCAGCATTGCCATCGGTGGAAGCCATTCACTCTTGAATGGGCGGAAGGATTGTCTTCCGCCGTTCTTCTTCAACTCTTGCTCGTTCGTTATTTTCTCAAGGCTCATTTCATACGTCCTTTCTGTTCAAAACAGGCTTGTTTGTTCAGTATGCTCTGTTTCCTGACCTTCTGCAAAAATATTGCAGAGCATTTTTTCTTTGGCTTCCCTGTAAAAATTCCTGTCGATTTCAAAACCGAAAGCATTCCGGCCAATCTCCGAGGCAGCGCGGGCTTCCCTTCGTGCTTTGCCGCGTGATGGCAGAATTCCAGCTCCTGCGCGCTCTTTCCCAAGCCGAAGCTTTCAAAGAGCGCCCGCCGGCCGCCGCGCAGCGCCCAGCGCACCGCGTCCCTCTGATGCGGCTTCAGCGCCGGATTGATATCTTTCTCCGGAACGGAAAAGCCGCTCACCGGCGCCGTCTCGATTTTTGATTTCAGAAACTCCAAGTATTTGCTGTTCATCTTGTCTCCTATACAAACACAGTATCGTCCAAGACCTGTGAGTTGTCCGTGATTTTAACTTTCATATCGTCTGTCAGCGTAATAATGACTTCTGCCTTGGACGCTCCAAACGGAAGGAATCCCGATCTATACTCTTTGCAGACCATCCGTTCCCCATCTTCCATCGTGAACTTGTTCCCGCTTAAATCCTTGTACACGCAATCTGGATTGCACGTTGCGAGTTTTGCACATCTTCCGATAAATGTCGGAGACAGCTCTGCATACTTTGGGTACTCTTTCACGAAACGGTCATATTCCACGGGGAACAGTCTTTTGAATTGGTGCAGGAAATTCGGAACGATTACATCCGCATAGCCCTTGATGATGTCTCCGCACATATTGCGTGGTTTATATCCAAGTGCGTTGTCCAAATTGTCCGGTGTCAGCATTGGTCTGTCCACTAGTAAATGTTGATTTGTGAATATCGCCGTTGATGCGTTCAGTCGGCTTCCGTCCAATTTGAGGTCAATGTAAGGAAGATTCAGATACGCCATATCTCCAATGCGAATTACATACCAATAGGATGGATATCTGAGTTTGCGATATTCTGGCGAATGCCGCGCTGCGTCTGTCACAGTGTCATAGCGTTTGCTCTGTTTTGTGCCGCCATCCACTTTTTCAACTCTGCCAAGTTCACACCGTCGGTTGAACGGTATGGTAACGTTCAGGCATTTCCCTTCGTGGTATGCGGAGCATTCCTGCGTGTGATTGCAGTAGATATACTCCGCTCTGAGCCGTGCGCCGCGCGACCCGTCTCCATAAAGCGCAACGTTTATGAGCGGCATTTATTGTCCTCCTTTTCCAAGAGAGCAGAACCCGTCGTTTGGCATAACCAGATTGCTTGCAGAGCAAAAGCCACAGTTCACAAATATTCCACGGCTGGAAACTTCTACACGGCGGCCATCACAATCCCTGCACCGAGTGACCTGCACCGCATCCACTGCAGGCAGTCGGCTGATCTCAGCAAATGCCGCAGCATAGTCCCCAGATGTCCGGCGCACGATTTCGAGCGCGTCTTCCCTGTAAATCAGCTGCTTGTCCATCATGCTTCACCGTCCTTGATTTCAGCCAGCCAAAAATCACGGCGACAATCAGTGCATCCATATTTATTGCAATAACCATCATATATCTCGACATTTGCTATTTCTTTGTATAATTGACATGGATCAACGCCCGGTAGTCCGTCATCACCAATTTCTGCTTCTGGATATTGCTTCAAAAACTCGCTCTGTCTCGTTTTAACAGGATGCTCTTTTGCCCATTTCTCTACAGCCAATACTTGCCTGATTCGGTTATCTTCGCTGTCATCATCACAGCAATAAAACAGCGGACAACTCTCTCCGCAAACATTGTCATCACACAATTTTCTTCTTGCTCTTAAGAATTCAACAGCATCCATTTTCTTTCCTCCTAAATCCAGACCATATCGCATTTGTCGTCCTCTTTCGGCTTCCCATAGCTGCAAAAATCGAATGGATACGCCGATGGCAAAATCCCATGGTGGCGCGGATGTCCACAGTTGCCCGTTTCAGTCCGATGCTTACAGTCTTTGCACCGCACCACCGGCTCCATATCGGCAGCAAGCATATCCTGCAATTCAGATAAGCACCGCTGCACATCATTGTTGTCAATGACTCTCTGCGCAAGATTGTCGTCATTCAGGATAACCAGAGCATCAACAAGCGCTATCAAATCATCCATCGCCGTTCCCTCCATCCATCTTCACCCCACAGTTGGGGCAGTAATTGCCACCGCGAACATAGAACGCCATTGCATACGCCTCGTGGCCACATTGAGAGCACTTCACGAGTTCAAACCGCTCGGAGCATTCCTCATATCTACTATGCACCCACTGCCCATGTACCACCTCCACCACGTCGGCGGCGGGAGCATTTTTGAGCAGAAAAATGACTTTTTGAAGCAAGAACTCCGCTTCTCTCGTATACAAAGTCCCACTGTTCCGCTTGATCGCATCGATTGCGCCGGAACGTAGGATGTATTTATCACTCATTTGTGTCCTCCATCATCGCGCTACATCCCGCTCATTCGGTCACGCCTCCCGTATTTGTCCGATATTCTCCGTATCTGCAAAAATCACTCTCTGTTGGGCAATACATGCCGTGCTCCTCAGAGCAGATGACAATACCGTTTGCGTCGGTTCTCACCTTGTGTTTGCAGTCCCTGCACCGCACCACCTCCGCAACGTCGGCGGCGGGCACATCCGAGATGGATTGCAAGTTTTTTGCGCTGCACCCGTCCTGCATTAGTTTCATAAGCGCCGCTTCGCGGCTGATGTAATCAGTCATAATCCATATATCCCCTTACAATCCTGTTTTGCATTTCATACGGCAGTGCAAGCAGAGGCGTGCATCTACTCAGGATCTCTGCTTTCAAAAGCCGCTCCGCCTGCCTCTTGGTCAACTGCGGCTCTCGCTTCTTCGGCGGCAGCTCGCCATTCTTTGCCGCAATGGCCGTAGGATTATGTTTGTGCTGGCCCATCCGCCGCCCTCCTGTTCCACGCTTTTACAATGTCCTCTATCGCCGTTTCTTCTTCGTCATAGGTTATGGTGGACATAGAACATAAGCATTGATTGCATTGTATTGATGCTTCATACCCTTTTCTTGCTCTGTACGGTTCAAGAAGTGCTTCTCCGCCACAGAATGGACACGGTTTCAGTTCATCCATCCTTCTTGCCCTCCAATCCCCATTCCTTCAAAACCATATCCCTGCGCACCATGCAGGCGGCATCTGCCGGGAACTTGAACGTCTCGTCTGTGGAGCATCGTGCATAGTCTTTGCACCGGAAGCATTCGCCTAGGATTACGGCGGCCTGAACGCCCAGACCCTCAGCCTGCTTTTCAGGCGGCAAGCCCTCCATAAATGCGGTACAGTATGTTTCAGCCATCCTTCTTGTCCTCCATCGCCCGCTCGACCTCAATGCCGGTGAATCGTCGGCTGAAATGGTACCAGTTCGTCATACAGTCGCTTCCCGCATCGTCCGGCGTTGCATCCTCATAATCAAAGTAGATGTTGATAACATACAATCTCTTCATCACTTGGTTCAGGGCGTGGCGTACCATTGGCATCCTCTCCACACCGCAGCGCCTGCACGATTTCCTCACTTGTCATGGCGGCGCCTCCTCCTAAAATATTGCGCGATGCGCTCAAATACAGAAAGACGGTATGCGCCTGCGGCGGCCTGTCGAAGCTGAGTCCGAAGCTGATCATTTTTTCGATTCAGGGCCCCGATAGCATCGAATGCATCAATCATTAGCGCCCGCATGCACCTACTCTTTCCCCGATAAGCGCACTTGTCACAGCAAAATGTGGTATCGATACAGCGGTACAGCGACTCGCGGACAGTGCTGATTTTATTAGGCATGGCGATCTCCTTTCTCGCTGTTCCGGACGCGCTGGCAGTCCGGACAGATTTTTTGATTGGTGCAGCACCGCAGTGCCTTCACGATTTCCTTGTCTGTCATATATCCTCCATTCCTTCAAAAACCATCATCAATGCCTTAAAAATCGGGTATGCCTGCTGCGGCACTACGGCGTTTCCGAGGCATTTAAGTCTGTCCACCCTGGCGGGAATCCCATGAGCCACTCTACCCACGTCGGGTTCAGTTGCCCAGCAACGTCCGTCCGCAAGCTCCTGTGATTGTTTCCTCCGTGCGATCCCTGCGCATCCGCTGCGCAGGGCGTTGTCCACAAGCCTTTCGTCCGGGCTAACACCTGCTCCCGCAGAGTGCTCGCCCCCCCCCATGTACGCCCTGATTGCTCGTAAATGTCGTTTTCCCGGCTGCGAGCAGGTTGATCCTCTTTTCTGTTGCTATCGTGCAGCCAACCACCGTCGGTGTCGCCCACATCCGCGATTCCGACGAAGAACACTCTCGATCTTCTGTGCCAAGCTCCGACAGCCGCAGCCTCAAAATTAAACACGACGACGTGATAGCCAGCACGCTCCAGATCCTTGACCACCTGCCCGGCGGCAATCTTGATGATTCCAGGAACGTTCTCGCCGACAACGCAACGCGGGCGCAGCTCGGTGATAACTCGGAGCATCTCCGGCCAGAGGTATCGATCGTCCCCTTTGCCCTTTTGCTTTCCAGCCACGGAGAAGGGCTGGCATGGGAATCCGCCGGAAATAACGTCAACTGTTCGTAGGCCTGTCCGCTCATAGAATCTCTCCTTTGTCAGCGTCCTGATATCCCGCCAGCGCGGCACATCAGGCCAGTGCTTTTCCAGCACCTTCGTCGGGTAATCGGCAAACTCGCATTGCCCGACGGTCGTAAATCCTGCCCACTCGGCAGCCAGATCAAGCCCGCCGATCCCGGAAAACAGGCTCAGATGCGTCAGCATCGTGCCTCATCCCTCCCCGTCGTCAGCGCGAATGATCTCCGTTGTCTCTTGCAAATATGGATTTTTCATGGTATACTCTCCTTGTGCTTATAGTGTTATGGAGAAGTGTAGGCTTCTCTGCCCTCGTCCGGCTGCAACCGGGCTAGGGCATTTTTTTATCCGATCAGGAACTCCGGCTTATAGTGGAGCTTCATCGCCCTGGCGTTCTGGTGGTACTCCGGCGCGCTCCATTTGTAGCCCCAGTGCTTGGCCGCCGTAAAGATCGCGGCCAGCTCGTCTCCCGCGCGTACCGTAATGCTCTGATTGCGGTACACGACGGCGTAATAATTTTTCCCGGTATACCCGGCCTGCGCGATCACGCACGGCCTGCGCGGTGCCCGCTCTCCCGAGTAATCGGTGCTATTTTGCCGCATACAAATGCCCCTTCCTTACTTTCCTCCCGGCGTGCGCAATCTCCCGCTGCGCCACGAAATTCAGCTCCTGCGCGTGCTTCTCTGTGAGCTGCTTTTGATAGATGTGCTCCCGGATGGACTGATACAGCATCCATGAGCAGCACATCGCACTGCATCCCGGCGCGCGTCCCGGGCAGTCCCTCCCGCATGGAGGCGGGACCGGCTTTGTCTTTGGTGCGTACCGCATCATTCGTCCTCTGCCTCCTCCCACAAGTGCTGCATCCACGCCGCCAGCGTCAGCAGGCGCTTGCGCGTCTCCAGCAGCATCCCGACGGTCTCCCGGTCTATGCGCGGTTGACTGCTCAGTATCTCCGCGTCCTCCTGATCCTGTTCAGCGGCCCGTGTGGCCGCGTCGATCAGGTCGGCCATCTGCTCCGGCGTCAGCTCCACCGGAATTTTCCCGTTACTCGCCATCTTTCTCGCGCTCCGCGATCCGCATTGCCTCGCGTATCACATTCCCGCCATAGGCGTCCTTCGTCAGCTCAAAAAATGCCTCGCGCGTCATATCTGCGCTCAGGTCGATGCCGTGATCCTTCGCAAATGCCTTTCTCCCGGCCTCGCAGCTCCCTGTCAGCCGATGGTGCCAGTCGTACAGCATCATTACCGGATACGCCGTGTTCGGCTTGATCTCATCAAGGAACGCCGCAATCCGTTTCTCCTGCGGCATATCCTCAAATGCCTTATCCCGCGCAGACTCCACGGCGGCACGGGCCGTTTCCCCATGCGCAAAGAATCCATCTACTTTTGCCACAAAGCACGGCGTTAATGTTAAGTCCTCTTGCAGGATGTTGCCTTTTGCAATGTTTCCATGTACCGCCGTTATGATCGTCTGCACACCATCGATCATATGTACATCTTCTCCGTCGTACTTTTTAATGCCGGAGCCGGAGCCGTCGCCGTAGCCGTAGCCGGAGCCGTAGCCGGAGCCGCAGCCGGAGCCGTCGCCGGAGCCGTCGCCGGAGCCGTCGCCGGAGCTGGAATCTTTTTCTATGAAGTTTTTTACTTTTATCGTTTCCATTCTCGCACCCCATTGATGCTTTTAACTGCCCTCTCCGAGCACGGGATGATCTCAATAACCCCGAGCACCGTCATTCCCGGTACCGTTACCGTAAACTGGCAGTTTTTCGGTGCGTTCACCCCCTCCGTTGCGAGCTGGGACAAGCTCGCCGCTCCATCCCAATACCACAGCCTGCGGCAATCAACCAGATCGGCCTCGTCCCCTCTGCGCTCCGCGATCTTTGCGAAAAACACGCCCGCTTGTGCGCACCGAATGATGTAATACTGTTCCTTTTTGTTTTCCATTATTGGTCCCTCCTTAAATTTCGTTTTCCAGCAGCTTCGCTCGAAGCGCCTTGTTTTCTGCCTCCAGCTGCTCAATCCTGTCGGCTGCGTCCAGACCTACCTTATCAATGTCGCAGCTTGTCCATGTATCCGTTCCCAACTTCTCTTTGAGCCGCCCGTTCAGCTGTTCTTTCTTCCAGTATGGGCACTGCTCGCAGTTACTTGTATGGTCGCCCTGTGTGGATATGCACCGCAGCGCCCTGATAATATCCTCACAGCTCATACAGCACACTCCCCAGTACAGCGCTGATCGCCGCCGCTCCGCCGAAGGCCAGCGCCGCACCGGCCAGCTCCAAGGCCAGCAGCACCAGCGCCATGCCGGACAAAAACGCCCCTGCCAGCCAGCAGACGGAGAGCGCCGTCCGGCGTACCCGCTCTCTCTTTTCCCGCAGGCCGTCTCTCTCGGCTCTGCGTGCTTCCCATTCGCGCTCTCGCGCTCTCTGGTGATTGACTCCCGTGATAAACTCCACATCGCTCATGCTATCCTCTCCTTTCATCCTCCGAGGAACCGGATAAACGGCTCTCTCGGGATTTTCACCCTGTGTTCGCTTGTGCAGCAGACCGGGAATCCAAGCATCTCCGGTTTTTCCCGTGCCATGATTCGCAGCCAGTGTGGCGCGCAGCCGAGAAACCTCGACGCGACCACCGGCGTGATCGTTGGGCTGTCCATAGCCCGAAGCTCGTCAATGTTCGGCATATCCTCACGTCTCCTACTTCAAGTGGCGCTTACCGCGCCGTGTATCGCCTCTAGCCTTCGCCGCAAATCTGGATTGCGCTTGTGTCCATGCCCTCGCAAGGCGGCGTTTCTCGCCTTCCTCGACGCGCTTTTCGTACTCGGCAGTTTTGATCTTCGCATACTCGGCATATGCTGCACAGGTTTTGCGGCATTCCGCGCTCCGACCAGCGCAGTCTTGCTTGCAAGGACACCGTTCGTCAAATTGCCCGATTCTAACCATCCGGTAGCCCTCTTTCCATCATTTTTTGCATAGCACGGCGTTCAAAGACCCCCATTTCACTGCCGTGCTCAACGTATGTTGAATTTTTTCTTACAGAAACTGAACCCTTCGCGTTGCCGCCTTTGTCCTGTTCTTTTGCAAGCCAACGGACGATAAACGAGTTTATCCCGCGTTTTGTCTTTCTCCTGTCCGGATTTGCGTCAAGCCAGCCTTTCATGCCCCGAAGCTGCTGTATCACGTCTACAGCAGGGTACAAGCCCGCCCATTCTTGGCATTGCTCCACGGAAACGGGATATTCCGTTCCGTCATTCAGTGGTAGAACGATTGCTGGCGGCGCGGATGCCGCTTGCGGCTCCGTGCTACCTTCCGCATCTCGAATAGCGAATATCGAATTCGATTCTCGATTCTCGAATACGGGAACATTTGAAATCATTTGCTTGCATATGCTTGCATCCGCTTGCGAACTGCTTTCAGGTGCTGGATACTTGCTAACTTTCGCGCGCTGTGTCTGGTACTTGCCCCATGTTTGTAAACAAAGGAAGCGCTTACCCTCAAACACATACAGGGTAATCAATCCAGCGTTCGCCAATCCGTGAAGAGCAGTTTCCACCGTTTTCAGCGTGAGATTCTCTTTGAGCGGGAAGAGGCGGTTTTTCACGACCGCCGCTCTCCCATCGAAGCGTCCAAAATCGTCACAGTTCACAATAAGCCGATAGAACAGAACTTCTTCAAACCATGAAAGCTTGTCAACGCTTTCGCTCGTACAGACGCTTTCTCTAATGATTCTGTTCGGCATTTTTCATTCCTCAGAACGGGAGGTTCCCATCTTCTTCGTCGTTAGCAATCTCCGTGAAATCGCTCTTGGCTTCCTGCGAATCTCCGTCGCGTTTGGAGTCACCAAAATAAACGTGATCCGCGAGAATTTCAGCGCTACGGCGCTTGTTTCCCTCCTTGTCCGTCCAGCCGCGAATCTGCAAGCGGCCAGTGACTACGGCCATGCGGCCCTTCGTGAAGTATTTCTCGACGAATTCAGCGGTGCTTCGCCAGCAGACAACATCAATGAAATCTGTCTCTTTCTCCCCGCCCTGCGGCGCGTAGTCGCGCTCACAGGCAACGGCGAAAGATGCAACGGCAATGCCGCTTTCAGTGCGGCGAAGCTCCGGGTCTCGGGTCATGCGGCCCATGATCGTAATTGTATTAAGCATCAGAGCATCACCCGCACATTCCCGGAATCGATTTCCGATGCAAGCGCAGCTTCAAGATATGCTTTGATCGACTTTCGCGCCGCAAGCTTCCACATACCGCCGTCAGCTTCAGTGAAGGAGATTCCGCGCTCGTCAATACGGATCAGGAAAAGTCCGGCAGGCTGTTCTAGTTCTTGGAAAGTGCGGTACGGGCGCAGTTTTACAATCGGGCGAATGGTCGAGTTCTGTTGGAGGGAAACGCCGCGCTGCGTGACAATGGTCGTAGCTACGCCCGTATCGTTGTAAGTAACCTTTGCGCCAGTGGAAATCTGCGAAAGCAGCTGCAAGGTATACTCTCTATCCTCGGAGTCTTGAAAGCGTGTCTGCAATGCAACCGCCGCACGGTCAAACGGGAGTTTCATTTCCGCGTCCCAACCGGGAACGTCAGTCGCATTTACGCTGTAGACCGTCTGCCGCAGTTTCCGAAGATCCTCGTCTGGTTTCAGAAACGCTTCTGCACGCAAATGTGTAGGAACATTGATAAACACCTTGCCGTACATTGGGACTGCTTCTTCGCGCACCATAAGGGCAAGCGCGTCAAGGCTGTTCAGATCCTTGCATTCGGCACAGACCAGTTCCGGTAGAATCTGCTTTGCCTCACCATTGAGGCTGACCGTATAATGCGCGCCGTCGATTTCCGCGATTGTAGGGGCGGAAAGTTCCACGATTTTTTCAATAGCTTCCTTCAACATTTCGGTTTCTCCTTTCAAATTAAGCATTTCTTACGATTTTCAGCATGGGCGCGGGTTCCTGTTCAACCCCCAGAACATCAAGCTGCCCGGGAATATTCGGCACAAGCTCGACTGCGTGTACCTCGCCAAGGTCGTCGCCCGTGACGTAAAGCGCCGTCGCAACTGGGTTTGTCGGGCAAAGCGTGCTTTTCGCTGTAGCCGAAACGGATATTGTCTGGCGGTTATCGTCCGGGATGAACTCAATCTGTAACGAAAGTTTGCGCTTCGCTGCCGCCCGCGTGTTGGGATCAAGAATGTTGTCGATGATTTTCGCGATCTCATAGTCTGCACGCTCCATGATTGCACCGCGTGCAAGCTGGAGAATGCTCGCTTCTCTTTCTGCCATTGTGTTTACTCCTTCCTGTAAATCAATTTTTCCGCATTCCATTCGGGATATTTGCTTTTTAGATAATGCTCTATCGCGCTCTTAAACGGCTGCCGTAGGTAAGACTGATCGTAGAGAAAATGGCAGGTGTCGCACAGTGTTATGATGTTCTCGGCGATTCCAAGCCCACCGTGGGAGCGCGGTATGTAGTGGCACCACGGGCTTCCCGGTCTGCCACAAACGATGCAGTATCCGCCGTCACGCTCCATAACGGTCTCTTTTACAGAGGCTGGGATACTAGTTGCCTTTGTCTGTTTGTGCAGCTCTCTCACCCCATTCAATGTTAATCCGAGTCAGCTCGTCAGGCGTCAAGGTCTCGATTCCGAGGCTTTTCGCATCCTGCACAGCCATGTCGATAATCCGGCTCATTTGCTTCGCGTTGTATCGAGACGAGCCGTAATAGGCTCTTACAACAACGCCGTCACCGTCCTGCTGATAGTCAACTTCTTCGGTCGGCCAGCCTGTCCCGAGCATAGACCACGCCGTCCGGAACGTCGGCGCGTCCTCTCTTGTGAGGTGGAAGTCCTTAAATACGCCGACCGCCTTGATATAGTCGATGTATATGTCTTCTTTCGTCCGTCCGAGCTTGTCCGCGATCTGATCACAGAGCTGCCAGAAGTAGTTGTTTGAATCAAGACTACGCTTCTTGCGGAACTCCTTGATCTCCGCAACGTACTTCTTTCCGGGAATCATCGTTGACAGAAACATTTGTGCTTTCGCGGGGACGTCCGCGCGGATGCGAAGCCATGTCCCGGCGGAGTCCAGCGACCAATCGGCGGCGGTAAATGTGATCTCAGTCATTGCCTATGCCCTGCACAAGCTTCATGTAGCAATCCCAGCAGAGGCAACGCCCATATTTCTTCGTCGTGTTCTCTGCGATGGCCCATGCCGAATAGCTTTTGCCATTGAAAACGGACGGCTCAACAGGCTTGCCGCAGTCAGCGCATTTGAATCCAGGCTGGCGCTCCTGTTTTTTCGGTTTCTGCGCCGCTGGTTTCGGCGCGGGATTCTGCGTCGTATTCCCGAATGTGTAAACTGTTCGGCCCTTTGACGTGATCGTCAGTGTCTTGATACGTTCCGCTTCGTCGTATGTAATCTCCGAGACGTCGAAATGGTCAGAACACTGCCATTTCCCGGTTCGCTCGTTTTTGACGAGCCGAGAACAGTTCTCAGCGCCGATCCAGATAAGCGGGGCAGAATAAAGTTCTCGGCCAATGCCGTGTTTGAAACCAGCACGTTTGAATGCGTCGGATGCACGGCCTTTCTCAGCCTCCGTGTTGCTTTCAACGCCAGCGTCCCACTTCCATACGAGGTGTCCGTTGCTGAAATAGTCAACGCCGATCCCGCCGTATAGAACTCCAGCGACAAGCTTGAAGTCGTTTTCCCAATTCTGCGTTCCTACGGTCTCGTCAAGGAGATCCGCATCCGTTCGAGCCGTCTTGTAGAGCAGGATGGATGCTCCTTTTTCGTTGCACTGCGCAACTCGGCATTCGATTTCATCCGGTTTCAGTGTCCGAAACTGTTTCATTATTTCCCTCCAATTCCAAGCGGCAGTAATAACCTCTGCCAAATTCGTGAACGATGTATTCCCCGGTCAGTCTGCATTGTTTTCTAGAATAAGTTTCAAAAAATGGACAATATTGGCAGCAGATATGGTCCTTTTCGAAAAAAACGCTTACTCTCGTCTCCACGGGGACGTAAACATAGTCATTCGAGAGTTTTCCGGCCATATCCGAGAGCCTCCAAAATGTACCGCGTCCCGAGCTGATGAACTAGCAATGCGACGATTTGATTGTCTGGATCGTGGTTCTCCGTACCTGGGTCTGCCATGATTCCCTCGTCGCCTTGCCAGTAATACTCTCCGGGGTAAATCTCTACGCCGAAGATGTCATACGCGCATCTTGCCTGCTGCGGGTCCTTGGAATAATCAATCTCCATCGTCGGCCTCCAAACTGTATTCAGCATAATGCGTCGGTTCGCCAAAACGATTTTCGCCGGTTACGATTCGGCTCCTGATAGGGTATCCGGCACGGCGAAGGTCGCATATTCTAGCGCCCAGCCTGAGACAACCGTATTCCCGAATTGCATCCATCGGCGTAATCTTCCCGACTGTTTTCAGGTGTCGGAGCACCTTTTCAGCCTGCGTCATGAGTTGCAGCGCAAAACGCTATCAACCATCGGCTACCTCCCTGAACTCGCCAGCTACAAGTTCATACCATGTGTCTGGCTTGATTCTCACGCCATCAACGAATTCAGTCTTTACGCAAATAGGCACGAATCTTTGCTTTTTATCAGAGTACTTCCATTCCGAAAGCGTAACCCAACTTCCGATTTTTGCTTTCACTTTTGAGCTGTGCCCTGCGCAGCAAATAACTGAATCTTCTCCTGTGCTCTCAATCTTCGCGGCATAGCCAGAAGAGCCGATCTGCGCGGCATTGCCAGAAGAGCCGATCTGCGCGGCATCGCCAGAAGAGCCGATCTGCGCGGCATTGCCAGAAGAGCCGATCTGCGCGGCATTGCCAGAAGAGCCGATCTTCGCGGCATAGCCAGAAGAGCCGATATCAAGGTTGCTTTTCGGCATGTTGTCAATGGTCTGCACCTTCATGAAGTCAACGCACGCTTTAACGAAGCCCGGGAGACCAAGTCTCAGCCCAATGTGTAGTTTCTTCGTGGCGAACTTCCGCCCATCGTCCGTTACCGGAGGTTCGAGCGCTTCAACGGCGGCGAAGTCTGACGGTTCCCCGTTAGCACCAATGAGAGGATAATAGTCGAGACAATCAAAGGGACTTACGCAATAGTGCATCATTCCTTTGCCGCAAATATCGCCGCCTGCTTCTTCAAAGTCTGTGTTCTCGGCATATTGCTTTCCTTTGCACACAAGCCCCGGTGTGAACGCCTTAAAGCCTTTTGTGTTATCCATGTTTTCATTCCTTTCCAAGTGATTGCCCGGCAACTAAATCTTCAACCGAGCATCCATAAAGTTTCGCAAGTTTTTTGTGGTGCTTTCTTGCGATGCCTGCGTTACCGGTCTCCCACTTGTGTACTGCAACCTGACTGACATTGCACCGCTTTGCAACGGCTTCCTGCGTCAACCCGGCGTTCAGGCGAAGTTCTTTCAAGTTTCTCGTGGCACTCCCCCCTAATACCTCATAAGTATGAGTAGTTATTATTGACAGCGCCCGAAAGCGGTGATATTATGGGTTTGTTCAGGACACATAATCTCGCCGTTTTCGGAGCGGCTGCCTTTTCTGTATCTCTTGGGTACGGTTATATAATAACTCATGTTTTCGCGATTTTCAATACATAAATCGTGATTATGTGAGATTTGTAGAATTGCACAATTCACGAGGTTTCGATATGGACATTACGCTGGAACGAATTCTTTCGCTCGTCCCCAAAAAAGAAAACGGAGATTATCAGCATGGTGCGCTAAAGGCATTTGCAAATTCCATTGGGCTAAGAAGTGGAAATCTTATTTCCGACTGGGTCAAAGGCAGAAGTGAGTCTTACAAAAACTACATCTACGAAGTTTCGGCGAAGTACGGTGTTTCGGTCGAATGGCTACGAGGCGAGACAAACGATCCGCATGCGGGCATAAAAAAAGAGTCCGCTCCGGAAAAGAGCGAACTCAGTATGGGCCAGTTTGAATTGATTGAACTGTCCAGTAAAATGAGCGACGACGAACTTAGAAAATTCATCGCCGCTATGAAAGCTATGATTGGGGAATAAACATGGAATCCATCTCGGAATTCATTGAGAAATATGTTTCTGTATCAGACATTGTGACCACGCTGATTACAATGGCGATTGCTGGTGTTTTCACTCTGATTCTCCGCGCCATTTGGAAAGGCATCAAGAAACTCAGCAAGGACAAGCAAAAAACAAGGAACGTATTGCAATACATAGTCCTGTTTTTATGTTTCGAGTTCCCTTTCGGGATTGGGTTATTCGTTGGATTGAACCGCGACAATACGTTGCGCGTGATTTGCTGGTCAATCTTTGCTGTTTACTTCGCAATCCGACTCTCTGTCCTTATTAAACAGCTTCTTGACGAAACGGCAAACCCAGGTGAAGATTGCTTTGCAGGTGAAAGCGAGTGCAATGACGATCGCGTTTCGGATGAATGAATCTACCCAGCCGTTTTCAACAAGATATTCAATCATGTATAGCGCCTCCTTTTGCGAATTTATGTTCCATCTTTTAATATTATAACACAAATTGTGCGAGATTGTGAAGTTAATTGTCAGTTGTTTTGTTAGGGGGTTGTTTTATGCCATTGTTCCAGAAAAAACAGATTCAGCGTGTTAAGTGTCTCGGAGTTAGAACAGCCGAAGAAACGAAAGTTCTTGCTACATACAATAGCACCATATACTGCTTTTTAATCGAATACACAGACCGTAGCCGAGCAATAAAGGAATACGGAGCATCAGACAGAGCTCTGCAAGAGCTCCTTCCATACATCAGCATGAACGCATAAGTTTTCAGTAAGTTCATACAGAATTTTGTCCACTTGTTCATTGTCAAGTCTGGCAACAAGTGCTGCTGCCTCAGTCTCCAATGCAATTCGTTCATTTGTTTTCTCATTCATTTCACAAAATTCCCTTCTATTTTTCTGAGGCAGTAAGTACATAATAGAACCTATGTTCTAATAAGTCAACGTTGCAATGTGCACAAAATCCGTCGTTTATTTTTTGCGCCGCGAGACTGTAAAAGTCCGGTTTTTCACCCATAATATGTGATATGCTGGATTGGGGATTTGGCGAGAAAGAAAATGGTTGTATGGTTGATGGCTGCGCCCCGTGACAGCGTGCCGCCGCTGACACGGGGCTTTGGTTTTCTGCAAGCGATTGGGAGCCGCCTGTAGTTCAACCATACGCTTTCACCAATGGTTATGTACAGCCCTTTCCATGGTTTTCTCCGCCTCAATCATGGGTTTTTGGAGTGATTTTCTTGGAAAAAATGTTGTGGCAGCTCTGCCGCGAAGCAAAGGAGTCTTTGCATCTCACAAACCAGGCCATTGCCGACCGCGCCGGGCTCGCCCTGAATACGGTTTCTCAGTACCTGCGCGGCGAGTCGAAAAGCGCCTCCGTCTATACCGTCGGCCCGATCTGCCATGCCCTAGGCATCGACATGAACGCATACTTCGGCATCTCGCCGCCCGCTCCGGAGACCGTTTCCGAGCTGCTTCGCCTCGAAAACAAAAGCCTCCGCATCCAGCGCGATCACCTGCGGAAGTCCCTGAAAATGCACCGCATCACCACCCTTGTCCTGCTCGGCATCGTTGCGCTTTGTGTGCTCGCTCTTCTGATTGATCCCCTGAGTCCCACCCTCGGTTGGTTCCGTGCATAAAAAATAGCCGCCCCGGCGCACTGCCGGAGCGGTACTTTTAAGGAGGTAACCCATGCAGCGATGTGTAAAATGCAACATGGAGATCCCAGACGGGTCTCTTTTTTGTTGCTGGTGCGGGAAAAAGCAAATCGTACAGCGTAGCCGCACGCGAGGGAACGGGCAGGGAAACGCATACCAGCGAGGGAAAACGTGGACGGCCCGTTGGACTGAAAAAACATACATCGACGAAAACGGGAAGCTTCAGCAAAAGATGAAAACGAAAGGCGGCTTTGCATCCAAGCGCGCGGCTCTGCAATACGCTGCAAACCCGCCCAAGGAGGCCAAACGAAGCTGCACCCTCCGTGAATACTACAAGACATACCAAAAAGGGGATTACCTGTCTCTTTCCAACGACCGGCAGGGCGCTTCGGACAAAGCATTTCAGCGGTTGGCGGAGATCGCGGACTGCGAAATTGATAGTCTTACAATTATGCAGATACAAGATGTGATCGACCACAACGCCAGTACCTATTACACGCGGAAGGACATGAAAACCGTTGTGTCCCATTGCTACAATCTTGCGATTGCCGAAAAGCAAACCACGGTGAATCTTGCGAAATACATAAAGCTTCCCGTCCTCGAGGAAAAGTCCCCGGAGCCGTTTTCCGATGCTGATATTAAGAAACTATGGGCAGCTTACGAAAAGGATCATTTCGTCGGATTTATTCTGGTAATGATTTATACTGGAATGATGCCCGGCGAGCTGCTCCGGCTCAAAAAGGACATGATCGACTTTAATAAAAATGAGATTGTCAAAGGCGGCATAAAAACGAAAAAGCGCAAGGAAACGCCGATGGTTTTCCCAGATTTTCTCGCTCCGCTGCTTCAATCCTTGTGCGCTGAAAGCGACTCACGCATTGGGAACGTATGCTGCATAAACAAAGACAACTTTTACAAACGATACTATGAGTGCTTAGAGTTGGCCAATGTGCAGAAGCTTCCACCGTATTCCTGCCGTCATACGACCGCAACTGCTCTCGCCTCCAAAAACATTGACCCATTTACGATCAAGGAGATCATGCGGCACACAAAGATAACGACGACGCAGCGATATGTCCATCCGGATATGAGCGGCATGATCGACGCCGTGAATCTGTTGCAAGAAGATACAAACAAGTAAATTCTGTATGCTACAAAATATGCTACAATTTGCAGTTTCCGCAGTGTTTTCAATGGTTCTAAATCCCCTGCTAAGGGAGTAGTCGTCTAAAAAGCGAGCGAGAGTTCGAATCTCTCCTTCCGCGCCAAAGTGCCGATTTTAGCTGTGTTTAGGCTAAAATCGGCACTTTTTATACTCTATACTGTCTTTGTTCGCATCTTCGGTGGGACTCGAACGTTTTGTTTTGATAAATGTGATAACGTAAAATCGTTTCCTGTATGCTACATTATATGTTACATATTTATTTCAGGATATGCCTTTGATCTTCCGCATCACCGCATCATACACCCTTCTATTTGTTATGGGCGATGCACCTGTAATACGCACAAAGCTTTTCCTCCGGGCCGGGGCCGTCCTTATCCATCAAGAACGCCCGCGCCAGCTCCGCGTAGAACTCCGGCACGTTGGCTCCGAACTTCCGCGCCACGTCGTAGTAGTCCGAGTACATCATGTTCATGGTCACACCCCATGCCCAGCGGGGGATGTCGTGCGGGATGCCGCTCGCATCCGCGACGGCGGAAGTCTGATCCATCGTCCAGTGCGGCCCGACCGTGCCGTCGGCGTTCTCCATATGTTCCGCCCACTGCATCGCTGTCTCGCGGTCGAAGGTCTCCGGTCCGTTCTCACGCCCGTGCAGGCGCTCCATGGCGCAGATCGCGTCCGCGTACACACACGCCTCCTGCGCGCGGCCAAGCGTCACAGGTTTCTCCATGGCCTCGTGCAGCTTCGTGTAAAGTTTTTCGACATATTCTTTCATCGTGTCATGCCTCCTGGATATACCGGTAGAGTTTATCGATGTCATTCTGATCAAAGCGCAGATCGCCCAGCAGCGGCACCGATACGGCCAGCTTGTTTTCAAAGCGCGGACGCGCCGCGTTATAGAGCTTGTCGAGGTCGATGTTTCCGGCTTCGTCGAAGATCTGCATCATCTTTACCGCCGGATTTTCGCGCAGCGCGAGGATCTTCTCGCGGCTGCCCTCCATGATGAGGGCCAGCATGATCCCGGCCCCGATGCCCTTGCCGCCCGGCAGGTGCGGGATGACCTCATTGTCTGCGTAGCGCATCGCGCCGCGCATGGCCT